>UMDW01011722.1_pt1 | contig 15010 bp, 20 predicted proteins | sample 1964611 | NCBI WGS metagenome assembly UMDW01 (sample SAMEA4836006, study PRJEB28245) | human gut metagenome | biome: gut microbiome; material: fecal sample | place: Denmark | collected 2008 | reverse complement strand
CTATAATGAGTTATTTACCCGTTACAGCCTCTTTTAGCTATTCAGGATAACAATCGGTAGTTACTCTCTTTTTGATGATTTTCTATTATACTCATAGTATAATAATGATATAAAATAATAAAAATCATATCATGAAGGAAATAAGAACATGAAGCACACTTATTGTACAAACTGCAGAAAAGAAACAACCTACACATTGAAGAAACAGGAAATCAGAAAAGTTATTAAAGATAAGGAATATACTTTCTTGATTACTGTTGCAGCATGTAATGAATGTGGTGAAGAAATATCTCTACCTGGTTTACTAGATTTAAATATTAAAGAAATAGATTCACAATATAGAGAAAAGGAAAATCTAATTACTATTGAAGATATCAACAGATTATTAAAGATATATGATATTGGGAAAGGACCTCTCGCGTTAGTTCTTGGTTTTGGTGAAGTGACTATTAAAAGATATTTAGATGGGCAGGTGCCTTCTCTTGAGTATTCCAATATTATGAAAAAAGCTTTACTTTCTCCTGATTATTTCTATAAGAAATTAGAGGAAAATAAAAATAAGATTACTCCAGCTTCTTATAAGAAATCACAAGAAGCAGTGAGTAATCTACAAGAATTATTTGTATTATCAGATAAGATGAGACAGGTCATTGCTTATTTGTTTAAAGGATTAAATGAAGTTACACCATTGATGCTGCAAAAACTTCTTTATTTAATTCAGGGAACCTCTTATGCCTTATATGATCATCCTATATTTATAGAACGTTCTCAGGCATGGGTTCATGGACCTGTCTATCCTGATGTTTATCATTTATTCAAGCAGTTCAGTTTTAATCCTATTGATGATGATCGATTTGTACTCTTTGAAGAATTAGAGAATACACTAAGTGAAGAAGAATGTCATGTGATTGATTTAGTTATTCATACATATGGTCTCTATAGCGCTAAAGTATTAGAAACAATCACTCATACACAGGATCCTTGGATATCAGCTAGAAAAGGCTATGAAGGAACTATTCCTTCTCATGAACCTATTATAGAAGAAAATATAAGAAACTATTTCCAAACATTACATAAACAATATGACTTCTCTCATAGAGAAGGAATCAATCACTATATTCATAATATAATCATGTAATGACTATGTATCACTTATTCTATTTTCTATTATGTGAATAACTAAAAATCTATCATACAGATCTTAATAGAAACATACCAAGGGTCATAATTCTCTTTATAACATGAATACACTCTTGCATGAATTATCTTACCTGCATCCATTAATCTACAAAAAATATCATTATCCCTCTTAGGAATATATCCAAGTTTTTCACCATCCATTGTAAGTACCTTAATCGCATTACTATCATATTCATTATCTGCTTCTCTTTCTAATAGAAGAGGGTCATTCTTCTCTAGTTTTTTAAATACATCTTGGTTATCGCAATAACGTGTTCCTGCAATATCAGTTAAAGACAAAAAGATTTCATTCATTAAAGGCATAACCACATTCTCTATCCCATTCATTTCTACTGCTTCTAAAATCATATCTTTCATATTATCCATAAATGCTTCCTCCTAACATGCATGCATAACTTTTTCATAACAGGAATATTGTTTATCTAAGTTATATTTATATAATTTGTATATCATGATTTTCTTTTCTAGATACTCTTTTGTTATTTTAGGATTTCTATTTTCAAAAGATTCTATTTCTTTCTTGAGTCTTTCTATTTGTGCTGAGAGGTAGGTATTATCTAAGTTTTTTCTAATGGATTGTTTATCATAATCCACCAACATTTCTATATCTATTAAATCATTTAAATTATTATATCTATATGATTCAACTACCCGCTCCCATAATGAATGTTGCGGATTGATTCTTTTAATGATTCTTTTGAATATCTTCTTTGCCTGCTTCATATCTTCATCACTTAGATGCTGTTTCATTATTTTCTTATGAGTTCTTAGTTCCTCTAATTCATGCATATAATCTTCCTTCACAGCATCCATATAGCCTTCTAACTCTTCTTTGTATATCTTGATATGATGATTTTTACATCGCTGACAATAGGCTATTCTCTTTTTGAGGAAGATACACTCAACCATTAATCCATAATATTCTTTATACAACTCTTTATACATTTGATAATAATTCTTTTTGTTCTCTTCATTTTGATTCTTTAGTTCATCACGCTCAATGATTAAACTTCTATAAAGATTGATTAAGTAGTTTGTTGTAGTAGACATAACGCATCTCCTCCTTAACTACATCATACAACTTTCATCAAAAAAATGTTTTGAGTAAGGCTCTCATAAAGTCTATTTAAAGGCGTTCAAATATTTTTTTGCGTAATGACTATGTATCAAATATTAACTATCTTACTATGTGCACAAAAAAGACAGAGATCAACTCTCTGCCTACAATACTTTATTAATTGCTTCACTCACATTACTTACCACATCATTGACTTCTTCCTTTAAACTATCAGGAGAACTGTGGAAAGTAAAACTATAATCACTTGCCTTAAACAAAGGTAAATCATTATAGGAATCACCAATACCAAGCATCTTATCCGCATTAAAATGTTTCTTAATAGCCTTTACTCCTGTACCTTTAGAAATACCCTTTGATACAATATCAATTACATTTTTATTCTGATAACCAGATACCATAGGATATCTATCATGAACATCTGATACAAATGTTGCTGCTTCTTCATTGGTATCAAACACTAAAGAAATACTATAGAACTTTGAGTCCTTGATTTCTTCAAAATCCTTAATCATAGTAAAAGTAGGAAAATCAATAAAATCAGTAAAATAGAAATGAGATTCACTTTCTGTCTGTACAATAATGTTAGAGTAGTCTCTATAATGATTATATATATCCCTCACAAGTTCTTTATCTAAAAGGTGTTCCTCAATCACATGTCTATCCTTATCTAATAATAGTGCACCTGTACACATAATATAGAAATCAAAAGGAATACCCTCTACATCATATAAACAGCTTAGTGGTCTTCCTGTACAGACACCAAATAGATTCTCTTTTTGAAAAGCTGCGATGGCCTCTCTATCTGTTTCTGTTACTTTTTTATTATGAACTAAAGTACCATCTAAATCAGTTGCAAATACCTTCATTTTTATATCCTCCTAGTACATCTATAATTAATTGGTGATCTTCATCATGGGCAATTCCTGATATAATCACACACCCACGTAACTCACCTTTTATAATAAGTGGAAAACCTCCACCACATATCGCAATAGTAGAATCATTCTGATCATATATATGTCTTTCCTGTTGATCTAAATACACATAATAAGAACTATGTCGATATCGTTCCACTGTATTTTGCTTTCGATCTAACCACTCTACACCTCTTTTGCCAGGCATTAAGTATTGGAATACAATATCTCCATCTAACACAATTCTAATACGTACCGGTTGAGTTGTTTTCTTTACTATTTCATTCCCGATACAATACGCATCTTCTGCATCAAAATGATCAAAACTTAATTCTTCCTCTAACTTTAATACATCTTCTTTATTCACGTTCGTCACCTTATTCATTTCTAGCACAGATCATCTGACTATAAAACAGTTTTCATATGTATAGAAACAAATGTTCTTTTATTCTTACTTATTGATAGAATTGATTGAACTAAAAGTTCAATCATTTACCTGATGATAAATAATCGCATAAAGATTACTTAACACATACTGAAAAGCTAATTGTGAATAGAATGTACTAATTCTATTCTCTTTCTCACAATCAGGAATCATAATCAAATCATCACAATAAGCCATTAATGAATTCTTCTTATTCGCAGTAATAAGTCCAATTCTCACATGATTCTTAGTTAATGTCTGTACACACTCTAGAAGTCTTTCTTGCCCTCTATAACTAATAATAAGTGCATAATCATCCTTGTTCATGCGTTTAGAAATATGTCTCTCTTCTCCAAACTGTGTTGCAAGAGTAGGGAATATATTTACTTTTACAAGCTTATTCGTAAAATTAATCACTGTAGTCTGTGTATCTCCATAACTAAACAAAAAGATACGTTTCTTATGAATAATCTCATCTGCCATAGATTTGAGCACATCTATGTCTAGACTAGAATATACCTGTTTAATACTCTCCTGATACAAAGAAAACATATTCTTCATAATCTCTTCAGTTGTTTCATTAAACTGAAAAGGTGTCGTATAATCCACATTCTCTACAATATACTTATTTGCTTCTCTTTCTTTAATTAAATCTACCTTTAAAGCTTTATATCCACTATAACCTGCTTTACGGCACAATCTAATAATAGTCGCATTAGAAGTATAAGTCTTTTTCGCTAAATCACTAATAGACAACTCATCTAATAAATCTAAGTGATTCATTAAATAATTAATCACTTCTTTTTCAGTCTCTGTATATTTATTTTCTTGTGATATATCTAGTATCATGGGCTTCAACTCTCTTTCTATTTTAATTGAATTCTCTTTGATTAAAAGAGTAAACGATAAGATATCTTTTATTCTTTTTATATGATATCATGTATTAATCTTTTAGGGGGGAATAACATGAATCAGACACAAGATTTCACTAAGGGAGTTATCTGGAAACAGTTGCTTTTTTTCTTTTTTCCTATTCTTATAGGAAGTTTCTTTCAACAGTTATATAACACTGTTGATACAATCATTGTTGGACAAACAGTAGGCACAAGCGCACTTGCTGCAGTTGGTTCAACAGGAAACTTAACGAATTTAATCATTAACTTCTATGTAGGCTTATCTACAGGTGCTTCCGTAGTCATCGCCCAATACTATGGTGCACAAAATAATAAGAAAATTCATCAGGCAGTGCATACTTCTTATAGTCTTGCAATTGTCAGTGGCATACTCATGATGCTTTTTGGCTTATTCTTCTCATATCAGTGTTTAGATGCTATTGGTACACCGCATGATATATTGAATGATGCCACTCTCTATATGCAGCTTTACTTCTTATGTATGATTCCAGGTGCAATCTACAACATCGGTGCAGGAATCTTAAGAGCAGTAGGGGACAGTAAAAGACCACTCTATTACTTAATTGTATGTAGTATTGTGAATGTCGTATTCGACTTTATCTTTGTAGTCATTTTCCATCAAGGTATTGCTGGGGCAGCTATCGCAACAGTCATTGCACAATTTGTTTGTGCCATACTTGTTACTATTCAATTAATGCGTACAAATGAAGTCTACAAGCTTACACTATCAAAGATGAAATTTCATCTACCTGTACTCAAGAAGATTATTATGATTGGTGCCCCTGCTGGAATACAATCTACAATGTATAGTATCTCAAACATTGTCTTACAGAGTCATATCAATGCTTTTGGTACACAGACAATCGCTTCATGGTCAGTTTATGTAAAAATAGATGCCTTGTTCTGGATGATGATTGCGGCTATTGGTGCAGCAATCACAACATTTAGCGGACAGAACTATGGTGCTCATCTTCATGACCGTATTAAAAAGGGTACAAGAACAGCCCTTGCTATGGCTTTTGTTATGACTATTTCAATCAGTACAATACTCTGTTTAACAGGCAGTTATATCACAAGATTATTTTCATCAGATCCACATATTATTGAAGAGTGCTATAGCTTGATGCTGTTCTTAATGCCATTCTATTTCTTATATTGCTGTGTTGAAATATTCTCAGGAACAATGAGAGGATGTGGGGAATCAATTAAACCAATGATATTAGTATGCTTAGGTATATGTGTACTACGTATTGCCTGGCTCACATTCATTTCACCACACTATCCAACTATTAAAGGTGTTGTTGTCTCTTATCCAGTCACTTGGTTTACGACCTCACTACTTTTTATTATTTACTATAAATACTTCAAAAAGCATCACTTTGATGCCTAACTAGGAAACAAAGTTCCACTTTGTTTCTTTTTTATACCATTTTAAAAATATATTTTTATAATAATAACATATATTTGAAATAGGTGTAATTTATAAACATAAAAGAAAAGGGGAATTCATGTGAAAGGATTTTTGAAAGTTTAGGTTTTTTTGCCAGTCGATTCAATCAGGCTATCGTAATTACAATTGAATTATCAATTATATCGTTAGTAGTTGCGACAATTATTGGAATCATTGTTGGATTAGTCAATACTTCAAAAAGTAAGTCAGTGATCATGAAGATATTAAAGGCAATTGCCAACCTTTATATTTATATCATTCGTGGTACACCAATGCTTGTACAAATACTAATCATATGTTTTGGCTTGGGACACATGTTAAGACCAACAGGATTTAGCTGGTTAAAAATCGGCGGTACTTTTACAGCTGGTACTGTTGCTTTATCACTTAATGCCGGCACTTATATGGCAGAAATCGTCAGAGGTGATATTGAAGCAGCCAGATCCCTTGGCTTAACTTATGGTAAAAGTGTGAAGAAGATTGTCTTACCACAGGCTTTAAGAACAATGTAACCTTCAATCATCAAACAGTTTATTATTTCTATTAAGGATACTTCATTATTATCTGTTATTGGTCTGGCAGAATTGACTAACGTTGGTAAAACAATTGCCGCAACGCAGTCAGCTCATATGATGCTCATTTATTGTTTTATGGCTTGTTATTATTTATTTATCTGTACAGTAATTGCACAGGTATCAAAAGTTGTAGAAAAGAGGTCATCTTATGGCAAATAAAAAAGTCTTTGTCAAAAACCTAAAGAAGAACGCTGAATACGATAAGATTGTCGCTAAGTACGAATAAGACTTGTTAAAGAGTGATAAGATATATCTCCTATCATTCTTTTTTTATGATATACTTTACCTATGAAAAAAATGAACTCTATACCACTTATTTGTGGTTTATTATCTATCGTAGCATTTTTAATCTATTTTTATAGTGCCAATCACGCTCCTTATTCTTATACAGATATCATTCTGCTTGGCCCCGTATTTTCTTTTGTAGGACTTATCTTTTCTATTATTACTAGAAAAGAAAGAACACTTATTTGGTGGCTAGGTTTATTACTATGTATCTTAGGCTTTTTGGTATGTATCATGGTATTCATGATATTAGTAATGTTTCTAATCTCTTAGGAGGACTTATGAAGAAATTAATTAGATGTTTATTTATCGTATGTATATTATGTTTTTCTATTTCCCCTGTTTACGCAAGAGCTGGCGGCGGGGGAGGAGGATCAAGTGGAGGTGGAGGAGGAGGCAGTGGTTCTCCATCCCATCATTCTTCTTCTCCTGTAAGATATGTTGATACACCCGAAAGACGTATTGCTAGTTTAATAACTTTTTCTTTTATATCATATGGTTTTTCATATATGAAAAAATATCGTCGTAGATATAAAGCTATCTCCATGCATAAGGATATGAAAAGAGGACTAGCAGAAAAGAATAACTCATCCTTTGATGAAAAGAAGATGAACAAAATAGTCGCCGATTACTATTACACTATTCAGAATGCATGGAATGATAAAGATATGGATATTCTTAAACAATGCCTTTCTCAGTCTTTATATGACCAATGGAAAACAAAACTTAACTGGTGGGAGTATGAAGGTATACGTAATGAACTTTCTGATATCAGACTTCTTAAAACAATGGTTGTAGAAGTAGGTGATGACTACTTCTGGTCTTATATAGAAGGTAAGATGAGAGATAGAATGATCAAAGGTAATGAAGTCACTCAGGATAATAAAGGAATCTTTATTGAATACTGGCGCTTTATAGTAGAAGAAGACAGGATTTATTTAGATGAGATCAGGCAGGAAGATGAAGTCTAAGTTGACCTTGTGAAATAATTGTGTTACAATACAAGCAACAAAGGAATATTTTATAGCATGTCATTCACAAAGCATTAGCTATACGTATAAAAAGAAATTCTTTTTTGCGTACGCTAATGCTTTTTTTGTTTATTTTTGGAGGTAAAAAATAATGGAATATATTAAGAAATACCAGTCTCCTATTGGAAACATTACTATGGCAAGTGATGGTGAATCACTTATTGGTTTATGGTTTGAAGATGATAAATACTATGCAGATATCTTAAAGGAACCAGTAGAACAGGATTTACCAGTCTTTGATCAGACAATTGCCTGGTTAAATCTATACTTTGATGGAATCGTTCCTAACTTCTGTCCACCAATTAAGATGCAGGGAACACCATTCCAGAGAATGATCTGGACTATTATCCAGCACATCCCTTATGGTGAAACAATCACTTATGGTGATATTGCGAAAGCTATCGCAAAATATGGTAACAAGAAAGAAATGTCAGCACAGGCAGTTGGTGGTGCTATTGGTCATAATCATATTGCGTTAATCATCCCTTCACACCGTGTAATCGGTTCTAAGGGTAATTTAAAAGGCTATGCTTCTGGTGTAGAAAAGAAAAAGAAGCTTCTCCTCTTCGAAAAAGCCTCAGTGATTAACAGCAGTATGAGAATAGATACAAGACTTGCTTAAGGCAGGTCTTTTTTAGTATGATGGAGTCAAGAAAAGGAGGTCATATTATGAATGTAAAACCACTAGATTATAGTACTCTTACTAAAGAACAGTTTGATGCAGAAATTGAAAAAGGTATCGTTGATATCAAAGCAGGAAGAGTTTATTCAGCTGATGAAGTTGAAAAAGAAATGAAAGAACTTATGAAATAGTCTTTTATTTTCTTCTTAAAGAATCCCATATTATTCCCATACTTTTTAAAGATAATACAACTAGGGGGTAATTTGTTCTAGTCAAAAAGCAGCTAGATTAATTTCTAGCTGTTTTTCTCATAATTAATTGTGCGATTATTACTACTACAACAGATATACCACATATCATCAATCCCGGTGTTCTTAATATTGATGGATCAAAAATCACTGTACGATTCAAATAAGAACTAGCCCCTTCACTAATTGCGAGTGGCATAATAAAGCTCACACTTAGTCCGGATAATAAACCTGTTACACCCAATGCAGTTAATCCATATAACTTATCTACAATCAATTGAATTAAGCATAATACAACAAGAATAGCACCCATAATCATACGATTAGAATCAAGTGTTAACTGATAAAAAATCTGTATCATCTTTAATCTCTTAGGAGACTGTTTACCAATAAACTCATCTACATATTGATCAATACCCTGAGATACTAAACCAGAAGAAATTAATTTAGTAAGTGATGTCTTTAATATATTAGGTAATGTAATATCTGTATCCTTCTCTACGATCTCAAAACATTCCTGTGCCAGGTTATTGATATAAGGTGTCATATCTTCTTTATTTTCTTCACCTGTAGCCATCTGTTTAATAATAGCCTGACTATATTTGCTTGTTAGTGCGGTCATAGATTCAGATTGACTAATATCTGCTTGTATTTTATTGATTGTAATCTGTGGTAATCGATATGTATATTGATTAATGACAGTCATTACTTTGTTGGTCATTTCCTGGGTAATTTCATCATTCTGTATAGCACTATTTATAATACTTGGACAAAGCATTGAGAAACATAATACATTCACAAGAATGAAAATAAGAATATCTAATACAATTGTACGTAACATACGCATAAATATCACGCTCCTTTACCCTCATTATAGAAAAACCACACCACATGTCAATATGTTATAATGTGGGAAAGAAAGGGTGATTATATGGAATTTTTAGATTTTTTGAAACAAAGAAGAAGTTATAGAAAATATACAGGAGAACCTGTAAAAAAAGAATTATTGGATCAAATTGTAGAAGCAGGATTACTTGCGCCAAGTGGACGTAATATCAAACCAGAAGAACTCATTGTAGTCACTGATCCTGAACTGTTAACACAATTATCTCAATGTAGAAAAGCAGGGAGTCAGATGTTAGAAGGGGCAGGTGCTTGTATTATAGTATTAGGCGATGAAGATAAGACGGATGTCTGGGTAGAAGACTGCAGCAATGTCATCTTGACTATGCATTACATGCCTCATCACTAGGACTAGGTAGCTGCTGGATTCAGGGAAGAAATAGAGTATCATCTACAGAAGATTCAACTGAAGACTATATTAGAAATATGTTTGATTTCCCAAAGAATCTACGTTTAGAAGCACTATTATCAATAGGACATATTGATCAAACATTACCTGCCAAAGAAGTAACAGAAGAGTTATTAAACAAAGTACATACACCAAAGTATTAAAATACCTGCTCATTAATGAACAGGTATTTTAATACGGGTCTTTATTCTGTTTGAAAGGTTTGTAATCATAGAAAATGATATTTCTGCTATTTTCTATTATTTCATAATATAAGACTGCTTTGATACTTGACATAACATACTTATATTTGTTTGTTTGGACCTTCTTGCCGATATGCGGATTGGCCTCAACTATTCCTTTGACTTTTCGTAATTCTTTGGTTAGAAAGATTCCTATAGAGAAGTTTCTGAATCTAATATAGTTATAATAATCAATGTTGTCTATAATTTCTATAATGTATGGTTCGATTTCAACATCAAAATTTAACTCCATACTTTTCTTCTCTGTCTTTTAAGAATTCATCAAAGCTAATGGTTTTAAAATCTTTACTCTTTTTTCTTTCTTCATAAGCAGCTACTGTCTGCAAATCTTCGTATTCTTCATCAGTTAAACAAGTATAAGATACACCATTAATAATTACTGTTCTGTTTTCCATGTCCTATCACCTCTTTTCGATTATTATAGTATAGTTCTGTTTCTATTCCTATCAAATAGTAAGAATTGGAATGAGTTTCTCTTATCTTTCTAATATGTAAAAACATTCTCAACAAGAAATAAGTGGCTTACACATATATATACTCATTCATAGTGGTTAATTACTTCATATTTTTTGAATTATTTTCATTATTTGTATTCACTTCTAAAATAGTGTAGAATACAAAAAACGGAGGATATAAAGATGTTATCATTTGAAAGTGATTATACAGAAGGGGCACATCCTGCCATTCTAGAAAAATTTATTGAAACAAATATGGATCAGCAGTCAGGATATGGAGTAGATGTATATTCTGAATCTGCAAGAAAAAAGATTGCGAAAGCATGTGGTAAAGAAGATGCTGATATTTACTTTATTACAGGTGGTACACAGACTAACCAATTAGTCATTGATACAATGTTGAAGCCTTATGAAGGTGTTGTCGCTGCAGTGACAGGACATGTAGCTGCTCATGAAGCAGGGGCTATTGAATATACAGGACATAAAGTACTCACTGTCCCACAGTATTTAGGTAAGTTAAAAGCATCAGATGTCAAAGAATTAGTAGATACATTCTATAACGATGCGAACCATGAACATATGGTATTCCCAGGTATGGTTTATATTTCTCATCCTACAGAATATGGCACACTTTATACAAAAGAAGAATTAAAAGAAATCTCAGATGTATGTCATGCTTATAATTTGCCTTTATTCTTAGATGGTGCAAGACTTGGTTATGGTCTCATGTCTTATGATACTGATGTAACACTAGAAGATATCGCAGAACTTACTGATGTATTCTATATCGGTGGTACTAAAGTAGGGGCATTATGTGGTGAGGCTGTTGTTTTTACTAAGAATAATACTCCAGCACACTTTGTGAACCTTATTAAGAAGCATGGTGCCTTACTTGCAAAAGGACGTTTAAACGGTGTTCAGTTTGATGTTCTCTTTACAGATGACCTTTATTTCAAGATTTCAAGACATGCTATTGATATGGCTGAAAAGCTTAAAACAATCTTTAAAGAAAAGGGTTATGAATTCTATATTGATTCTCCTACAAACCAGCAGTTCTTTATTGTCGACAATAAGAAACTAGAAGAACTAGAAAAGCATGTACGCTATGGTTTCTGGGAAAAGTATGATGATACGCATACAGTAGTACGTTTTGCGACAAGTTGGGCTACTACAGAAGAATCTATTGAAAAACTTAAAGAACTACTATAAAAAGATTCCTTGCGGAATCTTTTTTTAATGCCATGCGGTTGTATGTTCATCTACAACCTGGCCATTTTCTATTTTATAAAATCCTAATACTATAGTAGTACCATTCTTTGTTTCCTCATAAACATATTCATGTTCATGAGTTTCATAATAATTCAAATCTCGTGTGATACCATCTTTATTATATACCGTGGCATACATCCATCCTTTAGCACTGATCCCATAATCTATATCATCATAATGAAGATAATCAGCGACCATCTTTAATTCTTTTCTAATCTCATCAGCATTATTATTAGCCATATCACCTTGAGTTGTAATTGCATCCTGACCATTCACAACAGAACTATTTGTCTTACCATTATAATAAAGATTATAAAGTGTATCATCCTGCTCAGTTCCTTGAATCACAACACCTACATGATCCTTATACCAGCTAACACTCCATACATCTTCTCGAATACTTCCACCATCATCTGATAATGTAAAGTCCATCTTATTGATTATTGTATCATTCTTTTTAAGAAGCAAACGTCCATCAGCACTACTGAAGAATAGAGGCGCTCCGACTGACTGCATCACAACCTCATATTCATAATAAGACTCTTTAGCTACTGTTTCCACATGATACTTGATCATGTAGATAAAAAGACCATAGAGTAGACCAAGAACGAGTACAACACTTAATACGATTCCTAGAATCACCTTTAATACTTTTTTCATACAATCTCCTTATAAAAAAAGAAGATCTTTCGATCTTCTTATCTACCAGCACCTGCGTAATGAGATGCATAATAACCGCTATTTAATGAAGATACTGTAACACCAGTACTTGAGTTGGCAGCATGAACAAACTGTCCATTACCGATATAGATACCTACATGTGAGATACCTGACTTATAAGTTCCTGCGAAGAATACTAAGTCACCAGCACTTAAGCCATCCTTAGATACTCTTGTAGTTCCACTATACTGAGCAGAAGCAGTTCTTGGTAATGATTTACCATTCTGTCTATATACCCATGAAGTGAATCCAGAACAGTCAAATGCTGTTGGTCCAGAAGCACCAAATACATAAGCAGTACCTACTTTAGATAAACCAGTTCCAACAATACCACTGTGTCCACCCTTAACACTTGTTCCACCTGCATTGTATCCACCTCTAGATGGAGCAGCAGCAACAGTCACTTTAGCACTTGCATTAGCTGTATTACCAGCATTATCAGTTACTGTATAGTTAACTGTATAACTTCCAGCTTTAGAAGTATTGACAGAACCACTTACATTTACTTCGCTTGTTACATCACCATCAAGATTATCGATAGCAGATGCAATATTAGACTTTGCATCAAATGAATCACCATTCTTTACATTAATATCAGTAGATTTTAATGTAATAGAAGGAGCTGCAATATCAGCTACAGTCACATCATAAGTATTTTCAGTCTTATTACCAGTTGCATCAGTTGCAGTTACTTTAATAGGCTGAGTACCATCTAACTTCTTAGTATCAATTTCACCTTCTACAGATAAAACAGGATTCATATCATAGTTATCCTTTGCTTCAACATAATTGTTGATATCAAAGTTATCACCATAATTTACTACGAAATTACCATTCTTTAAATTCATTTCAGGAGCAGATGTATCACCCACATTAAATGTAAATGTCTTAGTAGCGATATTACCCATGTTATCTTCAACAGATGCATTGATTACCTGTTCTCCTAACTGAGTTGTATCTAATTCCTTATCAAAATTAATAAAGTCTGTTACATCACCATCAACATTATCAGTTGCCTTGATGTAATCCTTTAAATTACTACTACCATTTGCTTCAACATTGATGACAAATCCATCATCAGTCTTAGATTCAAGAACTGGTGCTTCATTATCTACAACCTTAACATTAACAGTCTTAGTTGATTCATTGTTGAAAGCATCCTTTACTGTTACGTTAACAGTATAAGTTCCTAACTGGTTCTTTTCATAAGATTCAGCATGAATCTTAGTTTTTAATGTATCAGTATGATCTCTGTTATCAGAGATTGCAAAATCACTAGCTTTTAAGACAGTTCCATAAGGAACTTCAATTGTATTTGAATGTACAACAGGTGCTGTTCTATCAGCAGCTGTATAACCCACGATTGCGAAAGCGGAAATAGCAAACACAGGAATGAACATTGTCTTCTGAGTTCTTACTCTATTAGATACGAAACTCATGATTTCTTTTGTTTTCTTATCCATTTTTTCTCTCTCCTTTTGTCTTTCGACAGGCTCTATTATAACACCTCATAATAAAAAATAAAGAAAAATCTTAAGAAATAATTAAGAAATATCAAAATATGTAGTATTTATCATATAAAAATGAATTAAGAAATTTTTAAAAATAACTTAAGAATTATACAAATTGGTCTATTTTGTAAGAAAAACTCACAAATTGTTCGAATAAAATGATTAGATTTTCATACTATATAATGGTAAAATAAATAATATTACAAGAAGGAGGTAGAATCATGTTTAGTAAGCTATTTAGTAAATTACAACGTGTAGGACAAAGCTTTATGATACCTATAGCTGTTTTACCTGTGGCAGGGTTATTAATGGGCATAGGTCAGTCATTCACAAATGAGACAATGATTCAGACTTACCATCTTCAATTTATATTAGGAAAGGGAACACCACTCTATGCACTGTTTACTATTATGTGCAATGCTGGAAATATTGTCTTTGATAATCTTCCAATTTTATTTGCGGTAGGTATTGCAATGGGTATGGCAAAACATGAAAAAGCCACTGCGGCCTTTTCTGCATTAGTTGCCTTTCTTATTATGCATGCCTCTATTAATGCTTTATTAATTATTAATGGTTATATTGTAAATGGGCAGATTGCTGATTTCGTAAGAATAGGAACGATTAATTCAATCTGTGGAATTCAGTCTTTAGATATAGGTGTCTTTGGTGGTATAGTAGTAGGACTTGGTGTTGCTTATCTTCATAATAGGTTCTATATGACACGACTTCCTGATTACTTATCATTTTTTGCAGGCACACG
>UMDW01000902.1_pt1 | contig 15768 bp, 13 predicted proteins | sample 1964611 | NCBI WGS metagenome assembly UMDW01 (sample SAMEA4836006, study PRJEB28245) | human gut metagenome | biome: gut microbiome; material: fecal sample | place: Denmark | collected 2008 | reverse complement strand
TCCCTACTGGAAATACCTTTTGGACATAGATAGTTTTTCCTACATATTTGCTAGATAATAAATCGATTAATTTCTTAGTATCTGTGTAATTTGATTCTCTCGAAATTCCGTTTATTCCTATTAATAAAACAACACCTTTTACATTGCTATTATCAGGCATTTGGTTGAAATTTTGTAACCAATGAGATGGGAATGCTCCACCCTTTGCATTTACATAAGAACCTGTAGTGTATTTTTGTATTGTCATTTTAAGTCTACTTGTGAATGAATCTCCAACAAATAGGAAATTATTTAAATTTGTAACTGTTTGAGTTGTTCCAGATTGTGTTCCGCCTAAAACAACATAATTTTTCGAAACAAATGCATAATTATTCTTATATAAAATCTTATACCAAGATCCAGTATCGTCAACTATTTGAACTGTCTCATTTTTATATAAAAGTCCTAATTTGGCAGAACTTGTTGTCGGTTGCTGTCTAACATTTAAAGCATCAGCTGTAACAGTACCTGTTTTTTTGCTCTCACTTGGTTTTTCATTGCTGTTTGAGTTATTACTTCCGTTGGAATTTCCTGAATTATTAGAGTTCCCATTATTCGAACTTCCATTATTTGAGTTTCCACCGCTTGAACTATTGCCATTATTGTTTGAATCATTACCAGTGTTTGTTGTCGATATATAAGTTTTAGACACATATCCAGCACTTCCATTATAAAGAATCTCATACCAATTCGATTCTTTGCCCATAATATATACTTTTTGTCCCTTGGCTATAACACCTCTTGATGAATATGAACTCGATGGACCACTTCTTACATTTAGATATGTACAATTTATGACTGCTCCCTCATCAATCACATCATCGTAAATACTAGTTACATACTTACCTGAAACGTATCCATAAGATGTCTTGTATTGAACCTTGAGCCAATCTCCATTTTTTTCGACAATCTTTATAGTACTTCCCTTTGAAAAACCGCCTAAAATAGCATAACTCGTCGACGGACCACTTCTTATATTTAACGAAGCTGTAACCGTCCCCGATACATAAGTATCAGCATAAACCATTTCCTTAAATCCAATTGTAATAATAAAAGTCAATGATATAACTAGAGAAATTAACTTTTTACTCATAACCTTCCCCGCTTTCCTTTTTACCTTTTTGTAATTTATAATTTTCAAATACAATTTTGTATTATTTTTACAGTAAACTATTATACATTATTTTTATTCATTATGTACAAAAATAAGTACTTTTTATGTATTATTTTCTATAATCCAACATTTTTTCCTTTATTTATATGTAAACTTTGTTAGTTTTTATTTAAATATCAGATAGTTTAGCTATAAATATATTATTTTGTTATATAACCTTTATGTAAATAATGTTTATATATTATCTTCTTTTATAATTTCACCCTCTACCTTATCTCATCACTATAATTATCCTATCTTGCTTTATAACCTATTTATTTTAATAATTATTTTGATAAAAACAAATAATCCATGTATAATAGGGATATAATAATAGGTAGTACTTTGCGGAAAAGGAGAAAAAACTTTGATAAAATTAGGTGAATACAATAAATTAATAGTAAAAAGAGAAACGAATTTCGGGTATTTCGTTGGTGAAGAAGGTGCAAACTCAAATGATGACGTATTACTTCACAACAGACTTCTTAACAAACAAAAAGTAGCAGTTGGTGATGAAATAGAAGTTTTCATATATATGGACTCAGAAGGTAGACTTTCAGCTACTTTAGAATATCCAAAAGCAAAATTAGGCGACATTGCATACTTAAAAGTAGTTGCCCATACTAAAATAGGAAGCTTTGTGGACGTTGGACTTCCTAAAGATATATTAGTTCCTTTCAAACAACAAACTTTTGAAATGACTAAAGGTGAAAGATACTTATTCTACATATACCTTGATAAAACAGGAAGATTAGCAGCAACAACTGACATTTTCCCATATTTATCAACAGAATCTGATTACAAAATCGGCGACACTGTAGAAGGTATAGTATACGGATTCCAAACAAACAACACAGCTATGTTATGTGTTGATAACAAATATGATGCGATAATATTAAACAACGAATACTTCACTGAATTAAAAATAGGTGAAAAACTAGAAAACTTAAGAGTTATAAAAGTATATGAAGACGGAAAATTAGGACTTTCACCAAGAGGCGAAAGAGCGACAGAATTAGACACTCTTGAAAAAGCAATAATGAGTTACTTAGAAGGTAACGACGGATTCATGAGATTTAACGATAAATCTTCACCAGAAGAAATAAAAACAGTATTTAACTCAAGTAAGAAAAACTTCAAAAGAGCACTTGGTGTTTTAATGAAGAAAAACCTTATAACTCAAGACGCAGACGGATGTCATAGAGTTTAAGATTTTTTATATCTAGATCTTTTATGACTAGACTATTTATAACTAGATTATTTATAAATTACAACTTATAACTAAATTTTTTATAAACTACAAATTTTTAAATTATAACTTAGCTTATATTTTAAATTAGCTAACTACAAAAGGATGCTAGAAATAGACAAACTCTATTTTCCAGCATCCTTTTTTATAACACACCTTTTTATAGCATATAGAAAATTATAATTATTTTAGCACTTTACACAGCAAGCGCTATAACCTTCAAAAAATCTACATTTTTAAGCTTCTTTATTATAAGTATTTTTTATTTTGATATATTAATTATCACTAAATAATAACTTATAATTATACTTAAATACTTTCTTATACCTCTACATAACTTTATCTAAATTAGCTTTATCTAATCCTAACTTATCTAAAGTCAATCCTTCAGCATAAAAATCAGTTTTTAAAAGGCTAGAAGCAAGCACAATTATTGCATCTATATTAGGTGTTGGAACACCTAAGGCTTTACCTAAATCTGACCAGAAAACTAATCCTGTTGATATATCTTCTGTAAAATAACGTGAAGTAACACTAGTAGGCCCTTTTATTTGTGTAAATACTTCACTAGTATTAAAGTGTTCTTGTAGAGTTTTTTCATCTTGTGAAAAATATCCTCTGTTTTGTCTTGCTTCTAATGCACCCTCTACTTCAAAACCAAGTGCTCTACCAAGAGCTATTCTCTCTTTTTCAACTGCTTCTAATACATTTATAGTATGCTCTGTTATACCCTCTCTATATAGCCAGAACTCACCACCAGAAAAGTCTATTCTTCCAGCATTTAATAGACATGGTCCTGGATGAACCTCTGGATTTCCATTTTCTAAATTGACTTGTAGTATATTTTTAGCCAATACAAAACAATCATATAATTTTTTACACACTTCGAATACTTCTTCATTATCACTTGATGGATAAGCTGCTAAATATACCTTTTTCGCTCTTAAATAAAGTTCTATTTTTGCAGACTCCACTATTGCCCTTGTTCCATATGTTAAAGTATTTGTTTCAGCTATTTTGAAACGCTTATTTATTCCCATTTCTTTAGCTTCATTTATAAATCTAACGGGAGCCATACATGCTGCACAATTTATAAGTATAATTTGATCTTCATTTACAACAGGTGCAAGTATTCTCGCAAAATACTCAATTGCAACTCCTGGAGCAACTACCATTACGACATCTGCTCCTTTTATAACTTCATTTATATCATCACTAATTAAATCTATCTCAATAAATTTACCTTTTTCATCTTCAGAAGACCCTATTTCACCCTCACAAAGATATAGCCCGCCTTCTTTTTTTATAAAATCCAAGTCCTTACAAAACTTATCACTTTCGAATAAACTTACTTCAAATCCCCTTTCTTTCAAATCTGCACACGCAGTAAGTCCTCCATTACCTGCTCCGACTATTGCTACTTTCATACAAAATCCTCCTAATATTTTCGATTAAAACTATCTTTAGTATTGACATTATTTTTTATCTTAATCAATTTTTAATTTATTTTTACCATTTTTTTATGTACTCAATAAAAACACTTCCATATACTATATAAAATTAATATATCAGTTAGTTGCATTTTTGTATCACTTGTACTACTATACATAATGCAAAAGTAAATTATTTCCACAGAAATATTTTTAACTCAATGACAGGTCTAAAGCCTAAAAAAGAATAAAATTAAACTTTGCATATAATGAAGAAAAAAGTTTTTAAGATTTTTTCATTTTTCATGTTTAAAAATTTTAAATAAGTTAATACTCAAGAAAGGTGGTCAATTAAATGCTGCTCTTTAGAATTATAATGATTTCGTGTATGTTAATTGTGTTTATCGTGATGTTTGCGACTTTATCTTCTGCAAATAAGCCAAAGAAAAATATGTTTATGGCTGTAACTCTACCATATGACGTTTTAGAAAGTGATTTTATAAAAGAAATTCAAAAGGAATATAAATCTCTCTGCAATAAAGTCTACATTATTATGTTACTTACTGCTATTCCCTGTATATTCCCATTTTGGATTTTTAAAAACATAACTGTATATATATTTTATATGTTAATCTGGTGTTTAGTTTTTTCATACTATGGAATTATTCCTTTTAAACTTATGAACCGTAAAGTAAAGGCCGAAAAATCAAAAAATAACTGGTTTGTAGGTGAAAAAAAGGTTGTCTACTGTGATATAAAAACAACTATGCTAAAAAATAAAATGCCAATAAGTAATAAATATTTTCTGATACCACTTTTAATAAGCCTCTTCCCACTTATAATAAGCTTAAAAAATATGTCATCAGAAAATATAGTATTTTTAATTATTTCAATACTAAATATAGGTTTAATTATTTTTATTTTCTGTATAACAAAACAATACAATAAATCAAAACTAAAAACTTATAGCACAGACTCTGAAATTAATTTTATCTTAAATAAGACTGAAAAACGCATGATGTCAATTTATTTTTTAATCAACGCTCTTGTAGAGTCAATTTTAATTTTAGTTATTTATTTAATGATTTTTGATTATATAAATGTTGAATTCTTTAATATTTATATAACCTCCACTATTATACTTTCAAGTGCTGTAGCTCTTGGATTGATATATATTAAGAAAAAGATAAACAAATTAGATGAAGAGTTATCATCTCAAAATAAATCCTCAGAAATTATAGTTGATGACGATGATTGCTGGATTGATGGAATATATTATTATAACCCTAATGATTCAAGTAAAATAGTAAGTAGTCGCTTTGGATATAATATGACTTATAATATAGCTACTAAGCATGGATATTTTATGGCTAAAAAATTAGATAAAATAGTATTAGTCGCTACATTTTTACTTATGATAATCCTAATGCTTCCTAGTGAGTTTGCAACTAGTTCTATTTCATTTAATGATAATTCCCCTAATATAAGTATTTCATCTTTCCCTTATTCTTATGACTTAGATTATAACGATATCGAAAGCATAACTATAACAAATGAGCCGATTTCATTTAAACTTAGAACTAACGGTATAGCTACTGATACAAAATGTATCGGTAATTTTAAAAGCGATAAATACGGAAAATGTAGAGTATATCTTTACTTTGATGGTGAAGATGATAACCCTAAATATATAGTAATGAAATTAAAAAACAATAAATTTGATTACCTAATCTACAATACAAAAGACGATAAACAAACAGAAAAAGTTTATTCTAAACTTCAAAAAAACCTTGATTGATTCCATAAAAAAATAAGATGGCTATAACTTATATTTGTTTATAGCCACCTTATTTTAATCTGTATAACTATTTATAAATTTTCCGACTAAAATTTTGCATTTTTCAGTAAGAGCTTTGCATTCTTCTTCTTTTAAATGAACTAATAATTCTCCATGATCGCTATCTTTTAATTTAAATACTAAAATTTCATCATCATATTCTTCATCTATAGAATCTAAAGAAATTTCATCTTTAAGTGGTGATAACATAATATAACGTTCGCCTTCAATTTCTATTGAAAATATTTTTTTGAAAGTAGTCTCAACGCCATCTTGATTCCATAAAACAATTGTATTTTCATCCATTATAATCTCCTCAATTTCATCTAGATATTACTTGATGCAAATTGTACAGTTAACCTATATTTATCATTTTGTACAAAATTACATCCTTATAGATTATATGATGACAAAAATAAAAATATGTTATATTCTAGCTACACCAGTTTCTCTAGCTGCTTTAGCAACTGCAGCTGATACTTCTTTTCCAACACGTGGATCGAATGCATCTGGTAATACGAATTCTGTTGTTAATTCATCATCTTTTATTATTTTTGCTATTGCATATGCTGCTGCGACTTTCATTTCTTCGTTGATTTCACTAGCTCTAACATCTAGTGCACCTCTGAATATTCCAGGGAAAGCAAGCACATTGTTTACTTGGTTAGGGAAATCTGAACGACCTGTACCAACTATAAATGCTCCACCTTCTTTTGCTTCGTCTGGGAATATTTCTGGAGTTGGGTTTGCCATAGCGAATACGATTGATTTTTCTGCCATAGTAGCAACCATCTCTTTTGTTAACATTTTTGGAGCAGAAACACCTATAAATACGTCTTTTCCTTTTACTATGTCAACTAATTTTCCATCTTGGTCATTTTTATTAGTAACTGCTAACATCTCTTTTTGAGCCCAATTTAATCCTTCTGATTTTGAAGATAATGCCCCATTTATATCACATAAAACTATGTCTTTTACATTTAAATTTAATAACATTTTTGCAATCGCCATACCAGCAGAACCAGCACCGTTGATTACTATTTCTAAATCTTCTATTTTTTTGCCAGCAAGTTTAGCAGCATTGATTATCCCTGCTGAAACTATTATTGCAGTACCATGTTGGTCATCATGGAAAACTGGTATATCTAATTCTTCTTTTAATCTGTTTTCAATTTCGATACATCTTGGAGAATTTATATCTTCTAAGTTTATTCCCCCGAAAACTGGTGATATTAATTTTACTGTTCTAACTATTTCATCGATATCCATAGTATCTACACATATTGGGAATGCATCAACACCAGCGAATTCCTTAAATAGTATTGATTTTCCTTCCATAACTGGTATAGATGCAGACGCACCTATGTTTCCAAGTCCTAAAACAGCAGTCCCGTCAGATACTACGGCAACCATATTTGACTTGCAAGTATATTTATAAACATCGTCTTTGTTTTCTTTTATTTTTAAGCATGGAGCAGCAACTCCTGGAGTATACGCTGTTGATAAATCATCTTTTGTCGAAACTCCAACTTTACTTTGTATGCTCACTTTTCCTAATTTTTCTTCGTGCATTTTTAATGCTAATTCATTAAAATCCTTTTTTGACATAACTTCCTCCGATTTTCAATACTTTATGTATATTTCTATTTTATTTTGATATTTATAGCGTTAAATTATATCTATGCTATATTTATTTTTCAATTTAATTTTTCATATAAAATTTATACATTTGTAGCTTTTGCGTATTCTTGTCTTCTGTCGTAAATATTATTTCCTTCGCAATCAATAGCCACAATAACTTGTAAATCCTCAACTTCAAGTCTTCTGACTGCTTCGGCACCAAGATCTTCATAAGCTATAACTTCACATTTTTTTATTGAATTTGAAATATAAGCACCTGCCCCGCCGATTGCAGCAAGGTAAACAGCTTTATATTTTTTCATTCCTTCGATTACTACATCGTTTCTCTTTCCTTTGCCTATCATTATTTTTAGGCCTTTTTCCAAAAGAGGAACTGTTAAATCATCCATACGATAACTTGTTGTTGGCCCTGCTGAACCTATGATTTCACCTGGTTTGTTTGGTGCTGGCCCAACATAATAAATCGCCTGTCCACAAACATCAAAAGGAAGTTCTTTTCCTTCTTTTAATGCAGCAACCATTCTTTTATGAGCTTGGTCCCTTCCTGTATATAAAACGCCGCTTATTTTAACAACATCGCCACATTTTAATTTTTCGATATCTTCACTTGTACATGGAGTTTTTAATTCAATCATAATTTCCCCCTCAATATTTTTATAAAAACCCTATAACACCACGCTTTTATGTCTTGATGCGTGACAATTTATATTAACAACAACTGGTAGTCCCGCGATATGGGTTGGGAAAGTTTCGATATTTACAGCAAGTGCTGTTGTTCTTCCACCCAATCCTTGAGGCCCTATGCCTAAGTTGTTTACAGCTTCCAACATCTCTTTTTCCAAATCTGCAATAAATGGGTCTTCGTTGTGCTCCCCGATTTCTCGTGTTAACGCTTTTTTTGCAATTTGAGCACATTTATCCACTGTTCCGCCTATCCCAACACCTACAACTATCGGCGGACATGGGTTTGGCCCAGCTTCTGACACAACATCTACTATAAATTTCTTAATTCCATCTAGTCCATCAGACGGTTTTAACATTTTTAATTGACTCATATTTTCACTACCAAATCCTTTTGGTGCATAAACTATCTCAATTTTATCTCCCTTAACCATATCATAATGAATTACTGCTGGTGTGTTGTCTTGAGTATTAACCCTATGTATTGGACTTACGACAGATTTCCTAAGATATCCATCAGTATATCCAAGGCTAACACCTTTGTTTATAGCTTCTGTCAAAGTATCTCCTTCAACTCTTACATCTTGACCAACTTTGACAAAAAACACTGCCATACCTGTATCTTGGCATATTGGAACTTCTTTTTCACATGCTATTTTTGCATTTTCGATTAAAATATTTAGTACGTCTTTCCCTAAATCACTTTCTTCATTCTCAAGATTTTGTTTAAAAGAATCAACAACATCTTTCCCTAAGAAAAGATTACCTTCTATACATAAACGCTTTACTTCCTCAGTAATCTGAGCAGAATTAATAACCTTCAAGCGAACATACCTCCTATATTAATTTGTAATTATTCGTCTTTCTATATAACTTTATCATTATTCAGGGTATAAAACAAGGTTTTTGAAAGGTCCAATATGGAAATAATTATTATGTCTAAAAAAAAAGATATCACAAGTGTTTATCTTGTAATATCTTATTTTTTCATTAATGTATTACATCTGCATACTCAAAATTAGTCACTTCTTGTAAATCAGCAGGTTTTAATTCTATTTGATATCCAATTTTGCCTGCACTTACAATTATAGTATCTAAATTTTGTGCTGTTTCATTAACAAAAGTTCCGTATAATTTTTTCATTCCAACAGGAGAGCACCCTCCTCTTATATATCCTGTAACTTTATTTATATCCTTCACGTGGATCATCTCCACATTTTTTTCACCAGCTGCCTTAGCCGCTTTTTTTAGGTCAAGGTTTTGGTCAACAGGTATCACAAAAACATAATATTCCTTGCTGTGCCCCTGAACTACAAGCGTTTTATAAACTTGATTTACATCTCTTCCTATCGCATTTGCCACAGTAATTCCATCTACATGTTCGCCGTCTGTTTTGTATGAATGAGTCTCATAATCTATTTTATTAGAATCCAAAATTCTCATCGCATTTGTCTTTACCTTCTTTGCCATATTTCCTCCTAAAAAATCTCTATCTATTTAATCTCATCTGTCGTTGTTTTTTTCTTAAAACTTAATTTAAAATAAGCAAAAGCACCAACCGCAAATGATACTATTGTAAATATTGTTTGGTTGATATTTGTCCCTTTTGATATGAAATAAAGGGCTACTGAGCAATAAATCATTGCCATAATTATATATGTTATAACATTTGATAAACTATTAGTTTTCGATTTGAACATATTAAACACCTCCCAGCGATATGTCACTTAAATGGATTTACCATTTTCAAGTATTTCTCATTATATTTAGAAAATAATTCTCATATCATTTATTTTATCTAAAATCATATGAAAAAGTTCCAAATATATTTTCATAAAACTAATCTATATTTATAATACACCATATAGCTTACGAAATCCTTAAAATTTAGTATATTAATTTATACCTATTTTTGCATTTCAAAAACATATTTTGGAATATATTTATATATTATAGCACTTAATGTCTGTATTTACACAAAAATGACTGTAAAAAATTTATTAAAATTTCACAGTCATTTTTTGATTATATATTATTTATTTTTATTTACCTTGTGCATCTGAAACTGCTAGCAACTTAGTATATATATCTCCATCTTTATCTTCGCTAAGTCTCCATTTTTCTGCAAAAACACCATGTTTTGCTTGAACTAATTCAGCATTTGCAACTACTTTTATTTGCTTACCTTGATATTTATTCATATCTACATCATCATTTGCTTCATTAAAATATATACCATTTGAAGCCAATATCACGTCATTTCCATCTTTAACGCCTTGTGTATAATAATAATATCCATCGCTACCTTTCAACCAATTATCTCCTGGACTTGTTATAGCTTCAATATCTGTTGCTTGTTGATAATTTGTACTATTAGCCTCAGCATAATAAACATCAACCTTCACTCTAAGTAAACTCACTGCACTAGATGTTATATTCATAGTCACACCATTACATATCTTGTCCCCAGGGACTAAATTTTGTGCCTCATAAATTTTATTTACAGTTAATGTACCAGAAACAGTCATAGCTTTATTTTCTGCTGAATCACTGCTTTCACCACTAAAGAAATTAAACCCAAACCCAATTGACACAGGCACTAAAATCGCCAATAAAACAATTAATACTTTTCTAAATCTTTTCAAAAAAATTCCCCTTTCTTGCTTAAATAAATATCCACTTTAGTTTGTTACTCCTTTTAAGCTTATAAATATTTAAAACCTAAAATTTAATTTTCAATTAGCCACCTAGACTAATTATCTACCATAGCCTAAAACTCATTTTGTCTCGATTCAACTTTAACTGCTATTTGGACTTTTTTATCACAAAAATCGACAGCCTCACTATTATTAGGTTTAAATCTCACCTTTGAAATCAATCCATTTTCCAAACCTTGTCCCTGTTTTAAAACTTTTTTGTAATAGTAATATCCATCAGACGATTTTTCCCAATACTCATCATCAAGAACACTACTATTATTTTCATTACAATACTGAATTTCACAAGAAGATTTGTTAAGCTTGTACACAATTTGAGAATTTTGCTTGTCCAAAATAATTGGAAGAATCGCAACCCTTATATATATGTCACAAGTCCCTGTATTTTCGACATCAAAATCCACATCAACAGATGCCTCATTATTTTTATTCAATATAAGTCCACCATCTGCATTTATAAACTGTTGATTCATAGAATTGCCCATAAGTTCAAAATCAATCTCACTGATTTGACCTTGCTTTTCATTAGAAAATCTATCATAAAAAACAGCATATAGCTCGCCATAATTCAAACTAACCACCCCAAAAAACATAATTGCCGCTATAGCTGCCAATATCTTTCTCATTTTATCACCTTAGTTTCATTAAATACTCAGAAATTTATCTGATATTCTGTGATTTAACTTATAAATCCTTAGATTTATCTAAAACATTAATATTTATTTTTCCTTGTTTATTTTTGTAAAAATACGGATTGTTCTTTTTCTTTAATTTAATTTCAATGTTACCAGTATAATTTTTAATAGATTGTTGATTTAAAAAGATTTTATTTTGAATTGAACGTTTAGATGTAGTACTATTAACCACCTCATAATCCTGTGGCACAATTAAATTTATATAATGCCACTCGCTTATATTTAGATTTTTTACACTATATGTATGCCCTGGTTTTATCGATAAATTTGCAAATCCTTTATCACTACTAATATTCACCAAAAATTTTTCCTCATTATTAGAATCCTGATCACCATTTTGAATAGTACATTTTATATTTAAAACACCACAGTCCTTGCTAATTGGAACCTTCATATCTTTTTCAACATTTATAAATTCCAACTCATCTCGAATATAATTAGCCCTTATACTTCCGACACAAATAATACTATTATTTATTATGTCTGCTTTAGAAACAGTATATTTTAAACGGTCCGACATAATTGTTATTCTGCCCCCAGGTTCCAGACTTTTAAGTGCGCTTATATCATATTCTTCAGAAGTATCTCCATTTTTATAACACCTTATATCATCGGTTAATGTATTTCCGTTATATATAAAACTATCTGGACTCATGTTTAATCGTATAGTTCCTGCATTTTTATTCGTGTTTAATTTTGTAAAACCTAAATTTTTCAATGTATATTTATTTGAATTATTCTGTATATCAATCCTAACATAAACTTCATCACCATTTGTTGGGCGATAATCATCATCAAAATAAACAACTTGTCCATCTTTTTTCCCATTTTTGTATTTATAAAGCTTCATACTTATTTCCATTTGAGGCATCTCAATAATATATAAATTTATTTTGGAAAATCCACAAGAATTATTTTTCAAACTATCACTCGTTATAAAGTTTCCGATTAATATGTCTATAGTATTTTCACCCATTACTAATTTTTCCTCTAGATCCATCTCCATTAAGGTACCTTTTATTTTACCTGCATTTTCACTTAAATCCTCCATATGTATATGATAACCATCTGTATGATTTGATAATGAATTATGATAAGTTGCATTTGAGCAAGTATAACTTGATGTATTTTCATAATCTATGTCTTTACTATTTAATCTCTGCTTTTCAAGAAGACGCCTAGTTTCATAATTTATATTAGTCGTCTTTTTATTCAAAAATACACTAGCGACGTTATTATATGGCATTATAAGCTCAAATCCATATTTATTATCAGTTGGAATTCCAAGCACAGCATATGCATTACCGTCTTGGAGTAATCTTATTTGCTTATCTGTAATCTCAAAACTAGCGCTTAACATCCTCCACTCGATACTGTTTAGATTTCCTTGAGTATCAACACAAGTATGCAAGTCCCATGTAATCTTGCCTTCATTATCCCATTTTATAGGTTTGTCCGATTGTAAATATCCATACAGGTCATCAACGCTATAACTAATTAATTGGGTGTCATTTCCCGAATTAATCATTGTTCTCAACACCTTATTTCCACTAACTTCACTTTCCGACTTATCCGTATCTACATTTACATTCTCAGTTATATCACTGCTACTAGATACATCCTTTATTGTCCTAAGTTTTAAATAGTTCTTACCATCTTCTTTTACATTTTTATACAAACCATCAATACTCTCAACCTCCTCCGACGAAATTCCTTCATTAAGCTCAGCCCTATCACTATGTGAATTCATCTTATTTTCGCCATCACCAATTTCCTCTGGCTCCCTCGTCTTTGTCCAATTTGTAAGCTCAATTTCAGTAACACCCAAAGGTAAATTTCGCTCGGCCTGGATATTTTGAAGATTATCATATGTAATAAATACAAAAACCGTCATAATACAAACACCTATTGCGAATCTTATCCTGCTCTTGATTAAAAACACCTCCTTTCTATATATTTTTATTTTCTAGGACAAGCTTAATTCATTATATGGGACTTATTTTTTATTTATTCCACTTTTTTATAATTTTTTTCATAAAAAAACTAGGTTGCTACAATAACTGTATTTTAACCTAGTTTATTACTATAAAACACTTATTTTTTGTTATACTGACGATTATTTTTTATTTTAAATTAACTATTATTGCCTTATCTTTATATCTTTTAGCAACACTTCCACCTTCAGTCAATTTGACTGGTATGATTTTCACATATTCTATTTTATCTGTATCTATTTTTTTGCCACCTTGATATAACTCTTGTTCTGATACTAAATTAATATATTTATTTTTGCCATCTATATAAGATGAATCTCCACCAACACCCTCTAATATAAGATTGCCCGCTTGGTCAACAGCTTCTATAGATATATTATTTAAAAAATCTTCGCTCCCTGTGCTTTCTGCATCAAGATAAAGTCTTGCATATAGTGGTGATATTCTCAATTCTTTAAACTTAAGTAAAGTAGTCTTATTATTTTCTTTTATTTCAACTTCTTTATCTATATTATAAACTTTTGTTCTCTCTTCCATTTCCTTTGCATTTATAGTGAAGTTAAATTCCCAATTCCCCCTTATTGAACCTCCCACACTATTTCCTGCCATTTTTTCTATTTTACCAAATACTACTTTTACATCATGATCTTTACTTTTATCCAAGTTCTCTAAAACATTATTATCTTCGTAACTTGTTGACTCTATTTGAAGTTTAGTTAAGAAGTCTATATTATCCATCTCTTTAATATCATTTATATTTTCTTCCTCGCTAATCCCAAATGTTTGCATAGCTGAACTCGGTAAAAATTTCTTGCCATCTATATAAATCTCTTTAATTTGTGGCATATAATTAGTTATCATATCATTTTTATCTAGTTCTTTTTTAGAAAAATCCATATTTATATTTAATATAAACTCACCATCTTCAAGCATTGCCTCTTTTAATGTAAGTGTTACATTTTTATCAGATGCACTCTGCTCAACTCCCGTTTTATATTCTTCAAATTCGTTCTTATTTGCCCCGAAATAATATTCTATTTTTGCAGTTATACTATCCACAAGTGCCCATATATTGTCATTAACCAAAATTCCACAACATAACACCAATGTCGCTGCTGCTACTACACACTTTTTTATTCTTCTTTTTTGCTTAACTTTTTCCGCTTTTTTAACCCCATTTTTTATAAAAACATCAACTTCTTCTGGCACTTCTATATTATTAAATTCATCAAACTTCATTTAAATCCCCTCCTTCAAAATATCACTTAAACTTTCCTTTGCTCTTTTCAAATGGCTTTTAACTGTATTTATAGGCACGTCGAGCACATACGATATATCCTCTATCTTCATATCATCAAAATATTTTAAAATAATCACAGTTTTATACTTTGGCTTTAATAAATCAATCGCCTTATATAAGTCTAACTTTTCCTCTAATGATATTGCTTTTTTACTTACTATGTTTTCACTACTTATAATTGGATTTTCATCATCTATATAAATTACTTTGCTCTCTTTTCTAATATAATTTATTGCAGTATTAACTAAAATTTTTGTTATCCACGGCTTGAATTTTTCTTCGTCTTTCAATGAATGGATATTTAACCATGCCTTAAATGAAGTTTCTTGTAAAATATCGAGTGCGGCCTCTTTATCTTTCACATATGTATAGGCTACCTTGTACAAATAGGATTTGTATTGTAGTAAAAGCTCTTCAAATGCTTCTGAATTATTTTTTATTGAATTCTTTTTAAAAGTTTTTTCCTTTCCCCTTATCCTTGAAATAAATTTTATACCCTCCATATTAATTTTCCCTTCTGAAATTTGTTTAATTAATTTTACTTGCTTTTATAACATAAGACAATTAATACGTTATAAAAGTTGCAATTTTTTATAAATTTTTTTCATAAAAAAACTAGGTTGCTACAATAACTGTATTTCAACCTAGTTTTTATAAAAATTTATATTTCAATTTAGTTTTCGATATAACACCTTTAATTTTTATTATACTTACTATTACTTTTTATTCAAATTAATTCATTAATTTTTCTATTTCCCCTAAATCAAGCCCTGTTGATTTTGATATTGCTTCTTTATCCAACCCCAGGTTTATCAAAGATTTTGCTATTTCCATAGCCTTATTTTTTTCACCTTTTTCTATACCTTCTTTGATTCCTTTTTCTATTCCTTCTTTTCGTCCTTCTTCTATACCCTCTTTTCGCCCTTCTTCTCTTCCCTTTTTAATACCTTTTCTCTCAGCCTCATTCAATGCACTTATTTTATCTCTTAACGTCTTAGCTCTCATCTCATATAATTCACGTTGAGTGTCATC
>UMDW01012069.1_pt1 | contig 16414 bp, 17 predicted proteins | sample 1964611 | NCBI WGS metagenome assembly UMDW01 (sample SAMEA4836006, study PRJEB28245) | human gut metagenome | biome: gut microbiome; material: fecal sample | place: Denmark | collected 2008 | reverse complement strand
GGTCGCATTTATGATGGAATTCAGTGGAATTGATGAATCAGATCTGAACAAGCATGATCAGGTGAATGAATGCATCAGAATACTTGAGCAGAGACTCAAGATTAATCCAGAGCTTGCTGTACAGCAGGTCAGATATAAGAGGGAGAAGCCTAAATTCGTAATGCCTGAAAAGGCAGATACAAACAGAAAGGTAAGAGACTATCTATGCAGCACAAGAGGCATTGAAGAAAGGATTGTAGATAAGTGGATACATGAAGGACTTCTCTTTCAGGAGGCTGGTAGATACGGGAACTGTGTTTTTGTAAGCAGAGACAAGAACGGCAAGCCAGTTTATGGTGTCAAGCGTTCAGCTGATCCAAAACGTAAATTCGTTGTCGATGTGGAGGGAAGTGACTACAGCCAAGGATTTTTTATTAAAGGCAAACTTGATTATTACACAAAAGTATCCGATAATTTTGCTTCAGAACATTCATCACTCTTTGTGACAGAAGCAGTCATCGACCTCATGTCATTGCAGTCACTCTATCTAAGACGTAGAGATTACGAACTTCGCCAGCAGGGCAAGCTTGACTGTGAGCCAGAAGATTATGAAAATAGATTTCTGAATTCAAACTGGTATTCACTCAATGGATGTCGAAAATATGACGGGCTTCTCAATACAATCGCATCACATAAGGGGATTAAAGATATATTTCTTGCTTTAGATAATGACGAGGCTGGAAGAAATGCCTCAAAGGCAATCAAGGAAGAGATTCAGAAGAGATTTCCTGACAGAAAGATAGATGTATCTATTAGGGTTCCTCCGACTGAAGGACGTGACTGGAATGATGAACTCAAGGCAGGATTCTCTCTTTCAGCACGAGATGATGCACTCATGGATCTTCAGGAAAAATATGGTCGAGATGTTAATGAACTTTACCATCAGGATGAATATCGAGACGCAGTCAAATTTAGAATGTATCATCCTCGTAACAATATCCTGCCAGTCAATGCAAAAGACTATGTAGAGGAGATGATTGAAGGAATTGGATACTTCACAGCTGATACGCCAGTCTTCTCCGTACTGGAGAGTGACTATGAACCTGCAAGAAAGATTACAGGCATTCCAGTAGCAGAAGCAGATAAGATACTTAAAGAAATTACCAAGCGTATTGCGAATGATGACAAAGTAGAAAGTGCAGTAGCAAGATTTAGAATAGATTATGTCATTGACGGCATGCACCGAAATTATCAGGGGGATTTCCTTCTAAAGAGCGACTGGGCAGAGAGTCCTGGTATTATAGAGCATATCAGACAGTTCAACTATAGATGCCTGAAAAGTATAAGCCGTTTTGACAAGATGGACCCTAAATTCAGGGATTATCTGAATTATGCATATAACCGTCTAGTTCCCTACCTCGAGAAACATGTCCAGGTGTATGAGTTTGAGAAACTGAACGATAGAATGGCAGAAAAGGAGAAGAAGGGGGATATTCCAGATGATACTGACCCGAATTACTATCATGTTTATCTTGACATAGCTGACCAGTATGCAAGCCGTGCTAAAAGACTTCTGAACGAAGGATTTGAAAGCGAAATCAGAAGGATAGATACAAGCGGAGTTGAAAGAATGATTAAGTATGGCGTTAATCATGGTGAACTTGATATCAACTATCAATATGTCATGGCAGTCGGAGAAAGGATGGAGATGGAAGATGATAATGTGAAATCATGCGACATTGTTCCATTAACTGAAGGTGAAGTAAAAGATGAACAGAAAGTGAATCTTAACAATATGAATGACAGAACAGTCCAGCAGGGATATAATAGACCATATCAATCAAGAAGAAGGAGATGATGGATTTGAAGGAAGACAGCTATGTAGAAGTGAGGCATCATGGATGCCTCTACTCCTATTTCCATGTGGACGGAGATGACAAGAACAGATATATGTCACTCTCAGAACTTCTGAGATATCATCCAGAAGCACTGGAATATGTAAATAATCATCATGATTCTCTTGAAGAGGTTTTTAATAATGGAAAGGTGGGGAAGAGATGAATCAGGAATTAAAGGATGTACAGGAAGAATTCAGAAGAAAGCTTGCAGAAGATAATAGAGATGGTCTAGATATGGTCAGACTCCAGCTAAAGAAGGAGAAGAAGTTTCTATCCGACAAGCCATGTCATAATATTGCAGATACTCTTGATGTGCTGGGGCAGACTATTGCTCCATGGGATAAGGAATTATCCATGGCAGTCATGATGGATGAAGAACATAGAGTTATATGCGTGCAGGTATTATCGATAGGTACGGAATGCAACGCTGAGTTTATGGCAAGAGATTTTTTTGCAGGAGCACTTCTCTCCGATGCAAAACTAATCATACATGTACATAATCATCCAAGTGGTGACTGTACACCAAGCAGAAATGATAGACTGATGCATGATCAGCTGGTAAATACTTCTAAATATCTTGGCTTTGGATATTTTGATTCAATAGTGCTTGGGTCTCAGACTTACTACTCATTCCGCCAGAAACGTATCAATCCGTATTGCAGAGATAAGAATGGTATTGAATATATCGGTCACAGTCTTCCAGAGAAGTGTCCATATCCACAGAAAAGGAGTCTGATACATTCATGAACAGTAACAACAGCATAGCAGTGAAGATAGCAGTCGCTTTCCTAGCGACTGCTATTTTAATTTGTGGAGCATTTGGAATCGGGGCTTCGACAACAGAAGCATCAGCAGGAACGATTGATGGAAGCATCATCGTGCAGTCAGCACAGATGGAAATGGAGGAATACCAGTCAAAAGGAATGAGTGGTGGAAACAAATATAGAAAGTGGCTCACAGGCAGGGCAGACGGTGCCAGCTGGTGTGCTACATGGGTATCCTATGTGCTTGTCACTAGAGTGGGATTATCAGAATCCAGCTTCCACAAGACTGGTTCTTGTCAGGAGATGTATGATGACTTCAGAAACGGGAAGTCGCTAGGTCAGATACATGACAAGAAGTATGTGCCCTCTCCAGGAGATATCATATTCTTCGACTACAAGAATGAAGGAGAGACACATCATGTCGGTATTGTGACTGAAGCAGATAACACATCCATCAGATATATATCAGGCAACTCAGGCAGTAGACCAGGCACATGCAGAAAGTCAAGCATTGCGATAGGAAGCAGTAAGATCTATGGATTTGCAACTCTTAGCTACTCCCAGCAGTCAGGCGTGACTCTTGCAGGTGGAGCAAAGAATGCTGAAAAAGTATACTACACTCTTCTTGCCAACGGCTGGACTAAGCAGTCAGCATCAGGAGTTATTGGAAATCTTCTTTGGGAGACAGGCGGTGCGAACAGCAAGAATCCTACTAATATCAGTGGTGATATCAACCCAGCTGATAAGTCAGCTACAAGACATGCAGGAAAGTATGCTTACGGAATCGTCCAGTGGGACGAGGGGGAATCGCCAGATAGAACGTCAAAGATGTTCCAGTACTGTGCCTCAAGAGGAAGAGACTGGACCGACCTTGAATCACAGGTCAGCTATATGCTCAACGAGATGGCAACCTTCACCAAGGTGAAGAAGAACGGTGGCATTCAGAAATGGAAGTCAATGACTTCGCCAGAAGAATCTGCTAAATTCGATGCAGACAACTATGAGATATGTGCCCAAAAACTCAGACCGAAGAGACAGATAACTGCCAGAGCATGGTATGAAGCATACAAGGATAAATAACACAAAGGGAGGAAAAGAAATGAATGCAGGTAGAATCAGATACATCATTGCAGGAGCACTTGTGGTGATGCTTATCTCAGCAACATTAGGAGGATTATACATCTATCATCAGGCGGATGTAATCAGAAAGGAACAGCAGACATCTGAAGTTTCTACAAAGAAGAACACTTCAGACAGTCAGAAGAAGAAAGCAGACAAGAAAGCATCTACAGCAGTAACTGAAAAGAAAGAGACAGAAGACGAGGACTCTGCATATATCAATAAGAATGCTACATGGAATCTTGGTACACTTCCAGTGACAAAGATTCAGGAAGCAAATATCAGAATCAGAATAAGTCGATACATTGCACAGCAGAATCTTGGGATAATCAGAAACGCCTATCTATGGAATGACAAGGGCATCCAGAAGAATGGCACGTTGACAGAATTCTATATCATCTGTCAGCTTGAGGATGCATATTATGTGACATTCGATGTCAAGGCGGACAGCAGTACAAAGGAACTCCATGTGGACAAGGTGCTTGCAGATTATGCTTCGCCAGAATCTGCACCGCCAGCAAGTGACGGCTCACACTACACAACAGATTAGGATGGTGATTAAAATGGGAATCAAGATACATAAGCTGAGGTTCCTGATATACGGTTCACAGCCTCCAAAAGGCTCAAGGTTCAAGGGAACTCTTGATACTGGATCACTCATAGGATATACACAGTATACCGATAGAGATGATGCAAAAGGGAATGAGAAGAAGCTTGGAAAGAGAAAAGATGGATATCTTGGATATACATCCTCTCATCACAAGGATGCGACAATATCATCAGATGGGGTGATTGATTCAAAAAAAAAGAGAGAAGAACTCTATAAGAAGATGGAAAAAGCCTTCTCAAAGAAAGGCGATATCTTCTATGAGGAAATCATCTCACTTGAGTCTCATGAAGAAGCTGAAAGACTCTCACTTGGAGAGAGTGCTAGGCAGTGGGAGCCTCTTCTAAATGAGGTGCTACCAAAAGTATTCAGACACAAGGGGTTTGACCCGAAGAATATGCTATGGACAGCGGACCTTCATACAAATACTCAGCATCCTCACGTGCATCTTCTCTTCATGGAGAGAGAACATACAATGGACCGTGCCAAGTTCACCCAGTCAGATATGAAATATCTGAAGAGACAGCTTCTTAGTGCACTTGAGAGAAGGCAGGCGTACTGCGACAGGCTGGAAGCATCGGTTGATGATGTCTTCAAGAAGAAGGATCAGCAGTTCAGACATCTTATGAGCGATGTGGAAGAGTCGCTTCTCAATAAGAAGAACATCCAGCTTACAGAACTCCTCAAAGCCCTTCCGAAAAAAGGAAGGATGCAGTACAACTCGTATAATATGAAGGATTACAGACCACTCATTGATAACTATATAGACCATCTCATCAGAACAGACAAGAATGCGAATGCATCATTCAAAAAATTGATGGAGACTCTAGACAGGCTTGAAGCAAATATCAATGATGCTGGAAACGAGAAGATTTCTACTCTCAAGGAAGCAGAAATCAGAAAGATATATGAAAGAATCGGCAACATGATTCTTCAGAAGGCGAAAGAACCAGACTTCAAGGAAATCAAGGTCGTCAATAAAAGGACTGGAGAGACTCAGGTCAGAAGATACAGACAGCCTCTTACAAACATATCCATAAGCAGGGCGATTGCTGATGTGGCAAATGCTCAGGAACAGGAGATGGAGGAGGCTCTAGACGAATTCTACTATCGTGCATCTCATACACGAATGGTTCAGTAAAAGGAGAACAGAAAATGAATATCATAGGAATAATCATTGCGACAATCATATGCCTATTCCTCAGCTATACAGGATTCACATGGCTTGCGAATATTCTGTATTTCAAGAGAATGAGCATCACATTCGACTACAGACTCCTCTTCTTCAGGGGAGACATGAAGCTTTTCATCATTGCAACACTGCTTGCATTCCTTCCTATATTCTATTATGCGACAGTCAAAATTGGTGAAAAATTAATGGTGCTTGGAAGAAGTGACCGAAAGGACTTCAACAAGAAGATGAGCAAATTTCATGCAAGGAAGCTTTTCCTTCCAGTCACATTCAATAGCAGGGAGATTATCTATCCATGGTGGGACAGACTCTATATCAGTCTCTTCCACCCGAAAAAGTATCAGATAGGGGATAAGAAGGAGTACAAAAGAGCAGGACTTCCAGTCATGTCATCTAAGAATAGAATGTGGGTTGACTCGACAGATTCACATTCGCTCATTCTTGGTACTACCAATTCTGGTAAGACAGTGACAATCATCCTTCCTCTCATCAACATGGTGAGAATGGCAGGAGAATCAGCTGTAATAGTGGACCTTAAAGGTGAACTATCCCAGATGACATATGATGACTTTGTCAGAGACGGATACAGGGTATATGTACTTGATTTCATTGACCCTCAGAAATCAGATGGATGGAACCCACTACAGATGGCAAGTGAGCACTATTATAAGGAGAAGGAGAAGGCAGACAGGAAGAAGGAGAAGCTTCAGAAGGTACTTGATGATGCCAGAAAGGAATATGTCAGAACTTATGGTACAGCGGAAGGATTTGATGCTTCCGCTGCACTTGGCAGGGATGAGAACGGAAATCCGTATTATGTCAATGGTGAGATAAATACATACCCAGACTACTCGGAAGCACAGTCAGTAGTTGAAGATGTAGCCAATGCAATATGTTCAGACCCTAACTCAAAGGATCAGGTGTGGAACAACTGGGCATCTGATATCCTTAAAGGGCTTATTTATCTCCTTCTTGAGGAGGGTGACCCTGAAGCGGTTAATGTACCATCTGCAAAGAAAGTTCTTGATGTCGGTTCTCAGCCGTCAACGACTGATGCTCCAAACTCATATGGAGAATATCCATCAATACTTAATCAGTACGTCAAGCTGAGAAGAACGCCAAATGATATGTCATACGTTAAGCTGAATACATATCTTGATTCAGCATCAGATACAGCAAAATCAATGCGTTCGACCTTCAATGAAAGAATTGACAAGGTTCTGCTTTCTCAGCAGGTACAGAATATCATGGCAACAAATGAAATCAACCTGCCTGACCTCGACACACAGAAGACCGTTATATTCCTGAAGGTGCATGATGAGAAGAGTACATACTATCCTCTGGTCAATATATTCATGCAACAGCTACAGCAGTCGCTAATTGCAATAGCACGTGAGCATGAGTCACTAAGACTCAATTATCCCTTCAACTTCATCTGGGACGAATTTGGGAACTTCCCTAAGTATCCAGCGGTCACATCACTTCTTGGTGCAGGACGTTCAAGAGGTATCAGACTGGATCTCGTTGTTCAGGGATATGACCAGCTTGAGAGTACATACGGACATGATACGGCACGCTCCATCAAGAATGGATGTATGAATAAGATATATCTGCTTTCATCAGATACTTCTACACTGGATGAGATATCCAAGTCAGCAGGGCACAAGCTGGTGAAGAAGGATGGAAAGTATGTCAAGGAACCGATATTCACTAATGAGAGACTCAGTAAGTTCCAGTATGGTGAGATTCTATTGCTACGTCAGAAGGAGAATCCTTTCTACACGAAGATGATACCGAACAACAAGTACGTGTATTACCATAACAGCAAGCATTTGTTTATAGACAACCCTAAGAAGGTGGCTGTGAAATTTGATATCTCAGCTGAATACGAAAGATTTCAGAAGACACCTGAATATAGAATAAGACTAAAAGAACTACAAGGAGGAAAATAGCATATGACAAAGGAACAGATGATCACAGCAATTAGAGAAGTGATTGAAAGATACAATATCAGTGAACAGGGATTCAATACCAGAGCCTTCAATGATAAGGCACCTGAACGAATCGAAATCAAAAAGGCAGAACTGCACTGCAATAATGATGAGAAGGTCAAGACATGCATGATAATCAATTGTGATATCTCAGATAAGCTAGAGCCGTTTCGTTCGAAAATGAACAACTATGAGGAGATATCAATTGAGAATGCAGATATCAGCAGGGCAGAATTCGTGAGCGACCAGTTTTACCAGGTACGATTTGAAGGCGGAAGAATCAGCGGAATATTCATCAACTGTCATTTTGACCAGGCTTTATTCAATAAGATGACATTCAGCAACGTGGCATTCGTCAACTGCTCATTTGATGATACGACAAGTAAAAACACAAGCTACAAGAATACTTACTTCATCGGTTGTCATTATCGTGATTTGATTGCAGAAGGTGAGAATGACACCGATACAATGCATGAATTTCCTTTCTGTGATATAGAGCCATCTCCCTGTGAAGATGGCACAATCCATTATTCATCAGATGTTGATGAAAAGAATATACAGGAAGAACTCGCCCAGCATGAGGAAAATGAAGGGATTTCTGAAGAACTCACACAGGATTCCGTTAAAATGTTTGAAGGCAATGATGATGAGGAAAATCAAAATGTCACAGGATTCCATCAGCAGTCGATTGATGACTATCCCGAAGTGACAGAAGCAAGAGCCTCATCCAATGATGAAGGAAGTAATCTAGAAACAGAAAAGAATAGTACAGAAAATGATGAAGGAGAAAAAGATAACATGGGACAGACAGTAAAAACAGAAGTACAGACAATTGATATTGAAGGACAGACTTTCGCTCAGAATGAATTTGAGAATGGCTTCAAATTCAAGGACAAGAGATTTGATAAATGCAAATTCAAGGATATCAAGATCAGTGAATACCTTCCTACAGGAGCACCATTCAGTGAGTGCACATTTGAAAATGTGGTCTTTGATGTGGCAGTGGCTAACATGCAGTTTGCTAACTGTACATTCAGCAATGTACTCTTCACAAAGATGGTGAAGAACGTGCTATTTGAAGGATGCGATATCAATTTCAGTTCTGAACAGATGAAGGAAGTATTCACAGCATGCTCATATATTGCCAGTGAAGAGAAACGTGATGAGACAGTGGAAAACATCATCTGCGGAGAACCAAGAGTAAAGGAACTGACTGAAGAAGAGAAACAGGCACTCATCAAGGAGGAAGTTGAAAAGCGTGTCGGAGAGGAAAGAAAGACAGCATACGATGAAGGGATGAAGGCTGGAATCGAATCAGTACAAAAAGAATCAGAAAATGTTTCAATGGAAGACCTAGTGGAATCCATCAGAAACCTTGCAGAATGCATGTCAGAAGGAATGCTTGACGTAGTCAATAAGGCTGGTTCTGTTGTAGAGAAGGAAGCTGATAAGCATAAGACAATCGAAAAAGAAGTTGTCAGAGAAATGACTGAAGAAGAGAAGAAGAATATGGTAATCAGATATATCCATGACCATAGTGCTCAGGCACTCGAACTAATGACTTCTGCACAGAACTATAAACCTGAAGAGTCTGAAGAATCTGAAGGGAGTGAGTTAAAATTTGGCTCAAAAAGTAATGTAAACGGATAGTTCTATAATATAATATATAGAGTACATGACAATGAGCGACACGTGTCGCTCATTGTCATTATATAATAACATGTTGTAAAATAAACGAAGGTGATAGTAATGAATAGTACGAATGGAACAGGGAAGAATGAATCAGGAAAGATACATATGATAATAAGTGACGGAGAGACACGCACCTATTATTGCAGAAGTGAACTCTATAATAAAGGATTCCGTTTCATCCGTAAGGATGAGAAATGGCATAGAGACACGACTGACCCTTTATTTGTAGAGAAGTATAGAGACTATGCAAAAAGAAACGGTTTGGCATTCGTTGCATATGATTCCACCAGAACGAGATGCAACAGCTACAGAGATACATTCTTTGAAGCGAACGAACCGATGATTGGAAAGTATTATGTGTGTGCATACTGCTTTAAGCTTCTTAAAAAGAATGATGTGACGGTGGATCATATCATATCTGTCAATAAGTCGCAGAAGAACAGGATGGCTAACTGGCTGATGGACAGGATGGAAATCAGCAATGTCAATGATGAAAGGAATCTATGCTGTGCATGCAGGGAATGTAACTCTAGAAAGGGAAGCAAGGCAGGTCTGTGGCTGTTGAGAGGTTTTCTTGGCAAGAAGAAGCAGGTTATCTGGGGAGTCTATATTGGAACGATTGCAATGCTGATTATTCTGATAGGAACAGTGATTCAGATACTAAGCAACAGTTAGGAGGAATAAGATATGAAGACAGTATCATTCAGGGCATCTGATAATTTTATGGATAAGTATGATAAGATACTTTCCCTTGAGGAACAGGAGGAATGTCCTTTAAAGAAGTCAGAGATATTTGACGAAATGATCAATCTATATTATGCAAAGAAAGTGCTTGGAGATAATACAGAAATAATAGGAGAAGAAATCGACAGGATAATGAAGGATAATCTTTCAATGTTTTCTGAACGTATTGCAGTGATGGTCAATTCGGTGCATGGTGTGATGGATGAAATCAATGAAAAAATTGATTAATCTCAGAAAAACCATGTGCACAAAAACATCATTTTTATGTGCACATAAGGTAAACCACTTTGTGCACAAAGGCAATAATTGAAAATATAGTGAATATAAGCAAATAAACTGCCCGTTGGGCAGTTCTACAATCAAAGAAAAGTGCACAAATAGTACACTTTTCTTCTTATCCTGCTTAAGTCCAAATGTGCACAAATGGTCTTTTAAAATGTGCACATGGTTTAGAATGCATATATTCAATCATCAAAAAGGAGAAATAACATGGATAGAAAAGAAGTCTTAAAGTCGTGGAGAATAGACGAGAGTGTCGTAAAATTAGTAAACACTCTTTCTGAAACGTTAGGAATCAAAAAAGGGGAAGTAGTAGAAAAGGCTATAATCCAACTTGCAAAACAGACAAGCAAAGAAGAAACGCTCAATGAGATGAAAGACAAGCTTGATGAAATGATGAATGAAATCAAGATCATCAGAATGTATCATGTACTTGATACATTGAAGTCAAGTGACTATAGCAATATCAAAAATGTACCATCTCTTACATTGAAGTTTGATGAAGACGGCAGATATGGAAATAAGGGAGATTATGTAGTTAAGATAGAAGATGTAGATAAGCTTACAGAGTACTTATCAAAAACAACAAACTACTACGATGAAGCGTTGAGTAAGTTGATTAAGAATAATGCTCAAGTAGAAAAAGCAAAAAAATAACTATTAGTTGTAAAATAAAATATATAGAGCGTATGACAATGAGCGACACGTGTCGCTCATTGTCATAATTAAATAATATCTTAAAATAAAACACACCCCATGTGTTTTATTTTAAGATTCCTATAGGAGGGGTTAGTGGTGAGTCAGCAATATGAGAAATACTGCGAAAAGTATGCTTACAGCACTCAGCAGAAGATGCAGTTGAAGAAGGCGGATGATGAAGGACTGGACCTCAGCTACATGTGTGACCCACGTTACGACTGGGAGCAGATGAAGGAGATAAGACTATGTCTTTCACAGGGTATTGATCCAACGCCTGTCTGTCATCCTGATATTCCTTCAGAACAGATGAAGGGAATGCGACAGGGACTGTTTGAAAATAATGCAGTGTATGATGCTAAGCATGAAGCAGTGCAGAAAAAAAGACTGCTTAGATATATCATCGTTGCAGTCTTTATAGCAGTGATTGTGTCAGTGTCTGCGCTATGCTTCTGGAAGAAGGATACAATCACAAATATGTTTCAGAGTATACATCTGGAATTGAAGACAGATAACCTGTCAATCGGTGAGTCAAAGGCAGGAAGCATCGACTATATGGATTACATCAAATCCTACAGCAAAGACTGCCATCTGACTATTCCAAAAACAAAGCTTGATAAGAAAGGAACGTATAGAGTCAAGTATGTTCTTTCCAACGAAATGAAGAAGATAGAGAAATATATGACAATCAGAGTATATGATGATGTATCTCCAGTTCTATCTCTTTCAAAGACGGATGAAAGCATTGCGTATGGAAGTTCATTTAATTCAGAATCCTACATACAGAGTGCAGTCGATAATGAAGATGGCGACATAAAAGATAGAGTGAAGACAGAAGGAAGTGTTGACTGTTCTAAATCTGGGACGTATAAGATAAGATATTATGTAGAGGATGATGCAGGAAACATGACTGAGAAGTTTCTTAATGTATCAGTGGCAGAAAAGCCACAGCAGACAGTCAGTCCATCAGCTGGTCAGCAGTCCGCATCGAATAGTTCTCAGCAGAGCCATCCATCCAAGACAGGTGGTTCCAGCAGTTCAAGAAAGGTGATTGCATCTTCTAAGGTGTTCAATTTCTCATCATCAAGTGACATGAACCAGACATATAACCAGGCAGTCCAGTATGCACAGAGTCAGATTAATGCAGGTCATGCTAATGGATATAATGTTGTTCCAATTCAAGGTAGTGATGGAATATATACAGGATACAGAGTGACGTTTTCATAGAGAGGAGATATCATGTCTCTTCTCTTTTTTTATTTAACAGGAAGCATCCATGTAATGCCCGTTGAATAGTATCTTGTAAAATACAGCCATCATTGAGATGTAATCTACATGGATGCCTGTTTCGTTTCTGACTGCTCTTTCAGTGCTTTTCGCCTTATAAGGACTGATTGTACCATTCAGTCTCATATAGTAGTCATTAGTGACAAATTCCTTGTAAACAGGTTCTTCAGTGCCGTTGGTGATGTATCCATCAATGACGGATATATCCTTACTGCCCTGAATCTTGATTCTATTTTCTATCACAGTAGCTAGTCTGATGCCTTTTCGATGAGCAATATCTATATCACTCATCCCTGAAGAGAACATCTCTTCATAACTCTTCTTTTCTGCTTCAGCTGGAAATTTAAGATATGAAAGAAGATCTTCAATGATGCTTTTTCGTAGATTCTGTGAAATCCAGTCTTTTTCTGCCTTGCTGAAGATATCCTTTCTGCTGATATCCTTTCTGTGTAGCATGTTGTTCATGTGTTCTGGAACAGGAATGATAGTCATATGCTGATACTGCGTGTGAGAGTTCATTTCATCCTCTGATTGAATGCCAGTAAAGATGTGAAGCCTATATTCCTCATCATAGGATACTCTTACATAAGTGCATTCCTTCTTTATCCATTTAGATATTCTAGTTCTGATCTCATCATAATTTATAGTCATATAGCTGACTGAATGACTACCCTCAGTTCTTGCAATGAGATTAGTTGAACGTGAGCAGTATTCTGTGTCAATCCAGTTGATGATGCGAAAGAAGCTGTCTCTATCTTCTTTGCTGGTAATATCCTTTTCTGAAATTGTGGCGTGGCTGTCTTCTAGACGTTCTCTAAGAAGCAGGAATGTTCTAAGGATGATGAGTGCATCATCCTTAGCCTCATTTCCATTGACAGGGAAACCGTATAATTTGGCAATGTCATTGATTGAATGTCTGCTGACGGCGCCGTGTGATTTTCTATTGAAGTCGAAATCTGTATAGGATGAAATATCAGTGAAATCATATGACTGAAGAGTGATGCCATGCTTCACGATGAATCTGATAAGTGTCTGTGGTTCATATCCAACAATGAGATCACAACCACTAAAAGCATGCTTAACATTCATGATGAATGCTTTATCTTCTGGAGAAGCATTGCAAAGCAGATTTCCCTTCATATCATAGACTGCAAGTCTTCCGTCCTTTACATGCCCTGCAACTATTCTTTTTTCATCATTCATCGTCATCACACCCCATTTCAAATTCATAGCACATATAGTCACGTAGCAGGTCTTCGTATGCTTCTCTCAGGTCCCTGTATTCTTCACACAGAATATTATACTTCTTATAGAGTTCTTCATATCTTTCTTTATCTGTCATATGGTTTATTTTCCTCCAATCACTCTGACTTTCAATTCCACCTCGCATCTCTTGCAGTAGAATAAATCTGAGTCTCTGACTAATTTGCATCTGGTTTTTCTTTTCCATGTTGCCCCGCAGACTGGGCAGTATACTTCATATTTATAAAGACTTTCCTGTATTCTTTCCATTATTGTCTCCTCCTTTTAACTTTTAATCCTTTCTGAGTAACAGTTCAATTAATTCAGCTTTTTCCTCATTTGTCATTTTGCTCTTATTTTGTTCTAGAATTCGTTTTACGTTTGAAAAATCCAGTATATCTTCCTTGCCTAAAATATAGTTGACTGTTGTTCTTAATGCATAGGCGATATTTGCTGATACGACTCCTGAAGGAATACGGTCTCCTTTTATATAATGCGATAAAGCACTTTCTGTCACCCCAGACAATTCAGCTAACTGTTTCTGTGTCATTTTCTCTTCTTTGAGTAATGTTTTTATACGTTCCCCAGTACTTTTCATTTTATCATTTTTAACCTCCCCTTTTTATAAGGAAATAGTGTTTTAAGTGTTATCGCCTCACTTTATAATTAATCTTCTACAAAGATAACATTGCCGTTTTCGGAATAGATTGTATAACTGCCGTTTAATGTTGCGCAGACATTATTTCCACAGTCGTAATGATAAATGTCGATTACACCTTTAAAGGAACAGCTCCAGTCGCCAATGTTCAGCATATAGTAAATGAAGTTTGCATTGCCTTTTTTTAAAAACAAAGACACGTGTTTCTCCGTCGCCATAGCCGTTAGGTACCAGCATGGTAAAGTCACCATTTCCAATTTTCAAGGAGCCAATGTCGCTCATTGTGCAATATGTATTATCTGCTTTTGCGAGCATTCTGTTTAGTCTCTTTTCATGAACCTTGGCATTCAATGTTTTGGATAGTTCGCAGTACCCATAGCTTCTGACAATTTCTTCTTCATCAGCAGAAAAGAATAATTCGACGAATTCTTCAAATGTCTTCGCTTTTCTCCAACATTTTCTTGTCCATTCGTTAATAGGCATTCTAAATCTTTCGCCTTTTTCGTTGTAGTTGGTATCTAGCAGGCATCTCTTTGCAAAGTTTGTGATTCTTGTTTCTTTTTCAAATTCAGTAAATTTCATAATTCTTGATCTCCTTTATTTTTTGAAATTGGTGTTCTAAGTGTTATCGCCTCACCTTATTTCAAACCGTTTTACCAATTATGTTTATCAATCTTTATACCTATTTTCTTGCCAAATAAATAGGCGGTTTTGCCATTTGGCATTATAACTCTATTGTACTTAATTATAGGTTTAAATTCACCAATCAACCTTATTAAAGTACTAGGATTGACTTCATATTTTTCATTCTTTTTGCAGAATTTTAAACGCATATCCTTTTTACATGTTTCCACTTTATATTCAAGAACCAACGTTTCTCCATTTGTTACCATTGGAATTAAATAAGTTGTCTTCATAATCTCAGCTTCCTTTCTTATATTTCTTTAAGTAATCCATGAGGATTTCTGCAACAACGCTGTTGTCCTCATCTTCTTCAGCAACCAGTTGAAGAAATTCAATATATTCATTGATGTATCTTCCATCATTTAAATCATAGATGATTTCATCAATATAATTATCTTCGTCCAAAAGATTGTCACGGTATTCATAAGGATCAAAATCCTCAGCCAGTGCATCTAGTTCTTCAGCTAGATGTTCTACTGTCATACCTTCACGGTATCTGTTGTCCCAGCACAAATTCTTAATTTCATTTACCATTGCTTCATGCGATACTAAATTTTCCATATTTTTATTCCTCCTAAATTTTAACGGCTTCTCAGCCTCGCCTCCTATAGGTGCACGCCCTTAAAGGCGAATGTCAAAGGAGGAGTCCCGAAGGGAAGCTCCTTGACAGAGACAAGGGTGTGCAACAGGTATTTTCTTTTTACCTAGAACAGAAATAATGACAATGAAAAAGGATGCGTAGTCTGTACGGTAGTACAGGCGTAGCATCCGTGGTGCAGAGCGACCGAAGAGCAACGAGGGGAGCTGCACCTGATCTTTGGATTTTTTATTTAACTAGACCAAAAATAATGAAAATGATTTGGCGAGGAAGCTTCAGCTGACGAGCCTGTGCTTGCAGTCGGAGAGGCAACGGAGGGTGCAAGCACCGAAAATTTTTTAAAAAAGTATGGAAGTTAATCCATACTTTAATTGATTAAATGCAATCCTTGTAGATAGTTATCAATTCATTGAGATAACTGCTGAATTCTAATGGATTTTCACAGGCAATGAAACGTTTTGAGTAATTCGCTGACGGCATGAAATAACGATGTCCATATTTTAATGAACCTACATGGAATAGTGATATTTCCTTTTCATTGATTTCTTCCAAATCGCCACAATAATAGAGAACAAATGGGGGACATGGAATCTTCTTGAGCGATGAAGGATAATCGTCATCTATGATTGTGACGAGGTACTTAGGTGCTTTGTCGAGAAGTTTTTCCATTTCATCATGACTAAGTTCTTCTTTTATTGCTATTGCACCATAGATGCTTGTGAAGATTCCCTTGTATTTAATTGAAAATGCAATGAGTATATCTCGCAAACTGTATTCACTCATAGAATCATTGATTTTCTTCACTTCATCTTCACCATAGACTACGTTTAAACCACACCCATTATCCCAAGCCATGAGAAGACTGCCTGTGTCGTCTACACCCAATACTGTGCCTTTGGTTCCGACAGGTGGTGCCTGTGTATCGTCCATTCGAACAAGAACCACTCTTGTTCCTTTTGGATATTCTCTTCTTAATTCTTTTAC
>UMDW01012093.1_pt1 | contig 16570 bp, 19 predicted proteins | sample 1964611 | NCBI WGS metagenome assembly UMDW01 (sample SAMEA4836006, study PRJEB28245) | human gut metagenome | biome: gut microbiome; material: fecal sample | place: Denmark | collected 2008 | reverse complement strand
TCACAAAAACGCCTCTTTTGTTACATCTATATGTAAAGAACTATCTGCTTTTTTACATTTAAAACACGCTATACCAAATTGTAAAGATTTTACTTTCAAATTTATTTATAAAAAAAGCTGTAAGATTCCACTATTAGAATTCTTACAGCTTTCATTCTCATCATGTCACATCCCTAAATTATAATTATTTATCTTGTAACACTCACACAAAAATCTATGGGTTATTTTCGGGTTATTTCTTCCACACAAATACCTTCCAAGTATTGATTTTACTGACTTTTTAAGGAGTTCTTCAAAGAGTGCCGTGGCAAACGAAAAGTACTTTTATCATTATATTTTTCCTCCTGAAATGCCTTGTTTTGCCCTATTTTACGCCATTTCTCGGCATTTTTATTTTATTACATATCACACGAAAGTGTAATAAAAATTGCAAAACAAGGCAAAATGATGCAAAGTGTAGTAGTCATTTGTAGTCACTTGGTAGTCAGTTAAGGGGGTGCAGACTACTCGAATTTTTTCAAACTTTTTAACGATTGCTTGCATAGGGGGTGCATTTTGTGTATTCACAAATTATCACTTTTAAATAAACTATCTATAAATTCTTTTTCTTCTTTATCAGACCATTGTACATCTGCAATCTCTTCAATTATTCTTCGATCTACTTCAATGTCCTCTTTATACGCTTTTTTTGATACGTAAACAGCTATAACATAACCCAAACATATAATTAATATACAGAAAGCAATAATCGCTATCAGAACATAAAATTTATTTGTACATTCGGTTATTTCTCCACATAATCCACATCCATATCCAATAGCAATACAAATAAACGCAAATCTGTTCATATATATGTCTTTAGCACATGATTGAAGCCTTTCTCTTTTTAGTCGTACCATGTCGTTATCTTGTGCCTTAGGTAATTCCCCGCCTGCATAATAAGTTAGTATAACTTTTTTCTTTACATTTCCCCAACAGTTTATGATCAAACATATAGCTCCAGCCACTTGTAGAGATATGGCAAATATATAAATCCAAGTCTCAATTGTAAATAAATTTATTATAATGTCTTTGTAACTTAAAATTATTTCCATTTCTTACCCTTTATATGTTTTGTAGATTTTTCAAAATACCAATGGTTCCATTTTACATAAGGTTACAGATTGCCATCATATTTTCCTTTTTGAATCTGCATTGACAATGATGCAATTTTACTACCCGCTTTTTCAGCATTCATAGTCGTAACCACTTGTTCAATATATTGCACATCACGACTAGAATTCCGACAAGTAACTGTATAAACTTCATCTGGTAATGCATTAATCAATTCTTGATAATCTTCTTTCATTTCAGAAAGAATCATTCTAAACTGCTCACATCGTGTCTTATTATGAATTGTAAATCCTTCAAGCATCTTCCATTCGTAATTACTAACCTTTCGAATAATAACCGGATTAAGCATAGGTCTAATTTCCGCAATTTCTCTTAATTCAGGCGGGATTGTACTTTTAGCAATTTCTAAATCAGCAACCAACATAGATTGTACATTATGAAAAGACCAATTCCTTAACTCTAGCAATTCGTTTAATGTTTTTCTACTCTTTTCTGGTAAGGTTCTTTTCAAAAAATTCTTTTTCTCAAGGATTTTCCTCACTTCAATATATGAAAAAGAAGAACTTTGATGATCTGCCATTAGTCTTAATAGTTCTCTTTGCTGATATATTATTTTATCATGAAGTGAATCATATATATTGGTTGGAATAGTGCTAGTTGGATTATATGCTTTTAATACCTCTTCAGCCTCAATAGAATAATTTTCAAATTTTTCCAAATCAATAACAACAGGAACAATAAGAGCCTTAAGAACCGTGCACGCATCCTCTAATGTATTGATTTTGAACTGCTTATACTGTTGTTTTGTCCCTTTTGACATAACAAGCGCTCCTTTTTCTGTTTTATTTCCTGTAAATCTAGATATATGCATCAATTATACTATTTTTTTCATTTCCGTACAATTCCTTGCACAAAAATAACGCCCAAAGTCTCCCCTGAGCGTCTACTGCTAGTCTTAAACTACTTTGAACATATTCTGTTTCATTGGCTTCTTGCCTTCTGTCTTATCCACTTCTTTTCTTGCCTGTTCCAACTCCTCCATTCGAATCATCTCGTTCTTGGCATCGTCCAAACCGAGGTGCGTGTATATGTTCATCGTCACACCAATCTCCGAATGTCCCATTAAATACTGTAGTGTCTTAGGATTCATTCCAGCTTTTGCTTGATTGCTGCAATAGGTGTGTCTACAAACATGTGGAGAAATCTTCGGCATGCCATGTTTCATCTTTCATATTGGGAGCATAATCAATCTCCCATTTTTTCAGAAGATGATAATAGTCTGACAGAACTTGGAAGCACCTCTGTTCGGCTTCTGCGTAAATCTGTGCATCCGTTTTTTTACGGATTGCTTTCTTCGGATTTGCTTTTGCAGGCTTGCTATCATAAGATATTTCAAAGTCTGAAGCTGTCTTTTGTGCCGCTTCCAGACTGCTGATACCATGAAGCCTTGATACAAAATCAATCACATCACCATCAGCTCCACACCCGAAACAATGAAAACGATTGTCCACTTTCATACTCGGAGTTCTGTCATTGTGAAAAGGGCAGGACACCATGTTATTTCTGCGTATTTTCAATCCATACATTTCCGCAGCCTGTTTTGTAGTGACAGCCTGCTTTACTGCATCAAATACATTCACGGCACAGCCCTCCCATAGAAAAAGCACCTGACATTTCCAATAAAAATGACAAGTGCCTGTTAGCGTTCCATATTCTTTTGCTTGATTTTCTTATCTGAATCACCAGCCTTTTTCAAAAGTTCTTTGTTAAGCTGCAATTTTGCAAGCAGCGATTCTTTTGCTTTTCCTTTACTACAGCCTGATTCTTTGCTTTGGCTGTCGGTAACTTCAATGCGGTCAAAACTTTATTCAATCGTTTGTCTGCTGTTTTCTTCATTTTGTTTTGCAGGGCATCCAGAGATTTACTGATGGCAGATTTTTTATCAGACGGAACATTACTTTCTTCTGTGATCCACTTCTGATAATTAGCCACAACCTCCAAATCCTGTTTCTGGGTTTCAGCAAAAACTGTTTCCGTAATTACCTCACAGGCTTTTTCATAGGCAGTATCCGCAATTTCTTCCACCAAAGTTTCCGCATCTTCCAGCTTCATTGTAATTTCTGAAAGTGCCTGTTCCTTTTCTGCCATGACCTGTTTCTGCTTTTCAATAATGAAATCATTTTTCTCCAGATAGGACTTACCCCCATAAATCGGCTCATGCTCCAGCTGCAGACCATGACGCTCACAAATTTCAAACAACATCTCTCTGCACATAGCATCGAAAGTCTGCTTGCGATTGTTGTGTCTGCCTTTCGGCTTAGTCGAATCTGGAAGCGGTATTCCCAATTCCTCCAATGCTTTTTCCTGTTGCGGACAAAGCTCACCGTATTGATTTTTACAATCAAATACATGGCGTTCCTGAATGTGGGGTGTCCCCTCATCCAGATGCAATGCACAGTTCAGAATGTGAACATGAGTGCCGAACCTGCTTTCCATTTCTCCAAAGAAATCATTTGCAATCTGCAACAGAATTTCCGGCGGTACGGATTCTTCTACTGTGCCAATCTGATAAATGGTTTCTTCCGGGCAGGTCTTTTTATTTTTCAGCAAGTCCTCCACAGTTCTATTTCTCTCCGGATGTCTGTTCTTTATATTTCTCTCATTCTGAAAGAAAATGAAATCGCCATATTGGGCGGTGTAATACATCTGCTCAACTTTTTCAAAAGAAAAATCCTGTTCGGCATCTGCATTACGGTTATCGGAAGTTGTAATTCCACGATAACAATCCCAATAAATATTTCTTTTTGCTCGCTCCGCATCAATGTGTTCACTATTTTCCAAATCAAATCTACGGTCATTATGCTTTGGATTGTAAGTGCCATTTTTACCAGAACAACCATTGTGTCGTGTCAACCTCAAAGGCTTTTCCTCCATTTCTTTTTGAGTGTTGCCAAGGAAATCGAAGCAGCTTTGCTGCTATCCTGCTTCATTTATGCGCAGGTAATATACCCAGTACTAAGTGGCGAAACGCCACTGACTGGGCAAGGCTGCCGCCCTTGACCCGCACAGGGATATTGCATTCCCTGTACCCATGCACAAAGGGCTGCCGCCCTCTGTACACCTGCCGGATTAATCTGTTTTAAGCCACTGGCCAGGTGGTTCTCACAGCTTCTCCGTTTTCTAAGAACGCTCCACCAGAGCCTTCTTAGAAAGTTTCAGACGCTGACCTTTCACATACATTGTGAACCGCCTGTTCTCGTATGCCGGTACCTGCATACTCGATTTATAAATTGCCATGGCAATTTATCTTTGCAAATGAGCAAAACAAAAGTAATTCTATTCTCATGTGAATTACCTTTGCTTCAATCATTTGCAGTTCAAAACGCCAGTCCCAAGACTGGCATTTTGATTGCAAACATCACATCACGCAACCTTATGCAGAAACCTGTTCTGCATGATTTTTGTCGCTATTGATGCCGTACTTTTTCCCCAGAGCCTGAGCAGCTCTCCGTCTTTCCTCACTGTATGGAGGAAGTAGACGAATGGAAACTCTGGACTTCTCCAAAACGTAAGTTACGCTTCCCTCTGCAGTCCATCTGACCAGCTTTGCAAGCTCCGGATATTTTTTAGAATACTCCGCAAGTCTGCGTTTCAGCGAAGCATTGAATGTATAAATGCTGACAGTCTCATCACCCTCGCTGGTTAAAACAACTGTTTCTTTTTCATACTTAGATAGTCTCATCAAAATTCTCCTTTGCATTATTTTTGTTTCGCCGTTCTACCCTCGATGTTTCCTTGGAGGTATATCCCCTGTTCAGTGCTGTCCAGTCTTCCTTGCGGAAGCGCTCCCCTTCGATCATAGCGGTTTATCTCATCTCGGACGGTCATTCAATTTTTCGTTCTCTTCTGAACTGGGTACATCATACACCGAAAATCGAAGTTCCCGTTTTATTTCCACTATCGAAAATCAACGCAAAAATGCCCCATTTTTTCCGATTGGAAAAACGAGGCAAGTTGTCACTTTATGCAGTTTATGATAGAATATCTGCGTCAGGAGGTGACCTATGAAAGACCAATTATCGACACAGGAAAAATTATGGAATTTGAGAAAAGAACATGATTATACACAAGAATTCGTTGCAAAAGCAGTCAATGTCGCTACCGCAACTATCAGCAAATATGAAAATAAAGATAACAAAGAATTCAATCTCGCCATCCTTGCACGTCTGGCAAAGTTTTACGAGGTTTCTCTGGAATGGCTTGCAGGAACTACTGAAGTCAGGAAAGGTTCTCAGACCGATATTGATGAATTGATGCTGGATGACGTAACCATTGAACTTTTGAAAAGCGGACGCTTCAACAGCAGGCTCTTATGCGAAATCATTAAACATCCGGATTTTGTAAAAATCATGACCACCCGTCCATGTGTTGGGTTTGACTTGTACAGTAATCTTAATGTCTTTTGCAAATCCCATCCGTTGATATCCAAAACATCATCGATTGAAAGTTCAATCACATCTCGAATCGTATCCAGCCTCAGATAATCCTCTTTCCTTCTGATATAAATAAACCGCACATCATAGTCACTGTCCGGGGATGCAAATCCCCAGGCACGACTTCCCGATTCAACGGCTAATAGTATTTTTATATGCTCCTCTTCTTCAATCCTACGAAGCTGAGTCTGTATCTTTTCTCTCATTTGTGTCACCTTTCTTTTTCCAAGGTACCTCCCCATCCGAAGCTTTGAAATTATATACCGGTTTCATGATATCGATGATATCTACAGAATCCCTGATTACATCAATGATATCCTCAAGCGATTTATATGCCATTGGCGCCTCATCTAATGTATCAGCATTCACTGACGTAGAATAAATACCTTGCATGGATGCCTTGTATTCCTCTAAATCAATGGACTGTTTTGCTTTTGTTCTGGACATGATTCTTCCTGCTCCATGTGGTGCTGAATTATTCCATTCCGAATTTCCTTTTCCAACAGCAAGAACGGAACCATCTCTCATATTAATCGGAATCAACACTTTTTCACCAGCATGTGCGGCAATTGCACCCTTTCTAAGAATCATCTCATCGACATCTATATAATTATGAATAGTATGGAAATCTTCTACTGCCGTCATTCCTGTTCTTTCAATAATCACTTCTGCCATGCGCTCTCTGCTTCTTCTTGCAAACCGCTGGCAGATTTCTACATCGTGCAGGTAATCATCCATAAATGATCCGTAAAGCCAGCAAATATCATTTGGTACCTCCAAATCCTGTGTCTCATAATTTTGTTTTAACTGCTTCAATGCCTCTTGGATTTCCGCTCTTCTTCCCTGCTCTTTGTAATTACGAATAATCTCATCGCGCTCTTTAAAGTACTCTTCTTTTCCCATATGCAAATCGATCGCTAGCTGTTGATAAATCTCAGCCACCTGTTTTCCCAAATTTCGGCTTCCTGAATGAATAACTAAATAATACGTACCATCCTTTGCCTGATCAACCTCTATAAAGTGGTTTCCTCCCCCCAGCGTTCCAAGCGATCTCTCCAATCTCTTTGCATCTCGCAAAGATCTATAACATTTAAGCTGCGTCAAATCAAATCGCTCCATTCTCCCTTCCCATACATTCATTCCAGAAGGAACATAATGGCATGCTTCATCAATTTTTTCAAAATCAATCTTCTGATCCTGCAGCTTTACAGTATACATTCCACAGCCAATATCAACTCCGACAATATTAGGACAAATTTTATCTATGACCGTCATGGTCGTTCCAATCGTACATCCTTTTCCGGCATGGACATCAGGCATAATTCGCACCTTGCTTCCCTTTGTCAGGTCATAGTCACACATTCTTCTAATCTGCTCTATTGCCTCAGCTTCTACGACTTTTGCGTAACAGATTGCTGTTGTAACTTTTCCCTTTATTTCAAACATTTCATACACATCCTTTCTCATCAATCTATGCACTAATTTTCGCATATCGGCTGCTTTGCAAAACATCCAACATAAACTGATACGGCGAAAGATTCCTGCCAGCAACCATTTCAAACAAATGGACAGAACATCCTGATACCAGTATGGTTCCGTGCTCATTCATAGTAACCGGCTGTTGACGATTCCTACTTGCTACATTCCAGAACACAATTTCTGGAAGTTTATATCCATATCTTTCATATTTATGTTTCGCATTTTCAAAATTGGTTTTATCCGCATGCAACATGCATGTGTTAAACTCCATATCAGAGATAATCACCAGCTTTGATGGTAAGTCCTTCTGCTGCACATGATATTTGATTGCAGTTTTCAGGATCAGATCAAATACAGCCTCCAGATTTGTATCAGCTACCTTATTAAAGGTCATAACATATTGCAATTTTTCTGCAAATGTTTCCCCCTTTAATTCAATCAGCTGAGGCTGTTCCGAAAACTCAATAAAATAATTATGAAAAACGCCTGAATTTCTTTCCGCAAAGTAGATTCCCAGAGAAAGAGCAACCGATGCAGGAGTCGGTTTTCCGCCCCAGTACATGGAACCAGATGTATCAACTACTGCAATTGCATTTTCTTCACTACCAAAATCAGGAAGTGCCTTCCATGCAGTATTCAAAACTTCTTTTTCATCATTAGTCATTATGTTTTCTCTCTGAAGATAGGTCTCTACAAATTCATATGGCATGACGTGATCTGTATGCATTGTTACCGCATCCTGATTTACTGCTTCAATAAATTCCAGGTATCTCATTTTGTCATTACGTAAGAAAGCATTTCTGTATTTGAACTGTGCTCTGGATGGAACTTTCGCATAATCAAATACATAGTCTTTCTCACGAAGATGATTCTCTATCAAATCAATTTTTCTGCGGAGAGTTACAATCGTCTTTCTATATTGCTCCTGCGTCATTCCGAACTCCCTGGCAAGTTTCTTGGCATTTTTTACAGTGTTTACATTTGATGTATTTACAGACGGAAGCCACTTAGCCAACAAAGAAACTGGTTTATACTCCATGCAATGCTGTACATCTTCCTCTAATTGAGCTTTTAGAAAGTTTATTGCCGCATGCTCACATTTTGTGTGCAATAAAACAAGGAAATCATCATACCTACCAAACTCTTCTATAAAGCTTATATTTTTAATAACAACGTCCGGATCATTTTCTGCCAACCACCGGAATATAATACGAAAGACACGTCTTTCACCAAGACCGCCCCTAATATCTCTGGTAAAAAACAGGAGTTTCATTGCCAATTCTGAATTTTCAGAATATGCACGAATAAAACGAATAACGATTTCATCCTCTCTCGAATTTCTCAAAGCTCCAATTGTAGCGAACAAATCCAACATGTCAGATCCGGTCGTTTTATACGTTGCTGCTCCATTCTCAGTCAGTGTTTTATTATCTTCCAATTTCAAATAATCTAACATGATATTTCCCCTCCAATTTTAATAACAACAAGGCACCTCCGAGATTTGGACCCGTATAGAAAATAAATATTCTTTTGCTAATATATTGCTGTGGGTGCCTTTCAAACACAAGACGCTGCCATTTGGCCTTTCAAACATATCGTCCATAATGATAGTAAAAATATATTGCTGTATGTGTCTTTATCAACCAAGCATGCCTGACAGATGTTACGACGGCCATCTGCTGCCAAGTGGATTTTAAGTCCACCGCAAGGTCATAACCCCTCACGTGCTTTGTTATGATCTAAGTTTATCTTTTTTGAGTTCAAATATCATGGAAAAAAAGTTGCGAACTGTTACAGTCCACAACTTTTTTGACTTGACAATCTGTCCTTTATTAAATTAATAAATGCCGTAGGCTTCATAACGCGAATCATCGGTCCAAACGAAAGAACACGAATTAAAATCTCTGTTTCGTCCTCTTTATCATAGTGTATGGTCACCTGATACTTTCGATCATCTATTTTTTCGACTTGCTTTTCGAAGTGTGCGAAATGCATCAGAACACGTTCCAAAGCATTTCGATCATCAACTAATTCAAAGATTATTGTTCGAGGATGCGGACGGTTTCTTTTGCCAAGCTTGGTATCCTGTTTATCCTCGCATTTTTCACATGAGATGATTCTTCCAAGATTAATTGTATTCCCCAGCTTACCTCCGGTACCAATTAAACGGAATTTATCATCTTTCTCGGAGTATTCCAGATACTCAGGAATTGTCTTTGTTGTCACTCGTTTCCCGCGACGATTCGTAATGCTGATTTGAATCGGATACTGATGCTTGATTGCATCCAGTATCAAACGAAAATTCCGAATATATTCTGCATCCTCATACGGATCACCGTCTGAATACTTATCAAAAACATAAATATCTTCCGGAAGAAATAACGGTTCGACATCCGGAAATACGATGGGATGATCTGTAAACAGACGCACTCTCGGGTCGTGTGAGATTGCATTTAACCAACGTTTTTGCAACATTGTCAACGGTATTGTAGGCTTATTCTTAAGAATGGTCGTCCCGTCATCCTTCAACAGTTGCCAATGCTCTGCTCCCAAAGACTCTGGAATACTTAATGAACTTTCTTCAAACGCATAATTCTGAATAATCCTATTAATTTCTCCTGGTGTAAGCGGATGCTCCACCGCTTCTGTCAGAATGCTTGAAACAGTCTGAAAGTATGTCCCATATATTTCATGAAACAGCATGATCATCACCACCTTTCAATCCATACATTTCATACATCGCCTGAATATCATCTTTAAACTGTGTTTCCAATGCTTCGTTCGATATCGAAATATCTGTGATACGGCAGATAAATGTGCGTACCCATGGAATCAGTTCACTGGCATCATAAACATCCGCAGAAAACCGTGATGTATGTTCATCTATATGTTCCACCTTCCCGATTCGTTTCTCTCGTTCCAGCCGCCTTGGTATATGCTGTTCCCCATCATCATATTGAACCGTAAATTCAATATGTTCCATGCGATTTCCCGATCGACTATCTGTTGCGACTCCCCACATGTGTTGCTGCATTTCATTTAGTTTATCTTTTAGTTCATCAAACCGATCTGCAGTCTCGCCGTTTTTAACAGTGACAATATTATCAAGACGGTACGCTGTTATTCGTTTAAAGTATTGGGCATAGGCCATTATATACTGTCTTCCACTCTGTACACTGATCATTACTCGAAGTGGAACAACATTCGTTTCCGTAATGCGATCTTTCTTACGATTGATCATTTCAACTGTTATATTTCTTTTTTCATGAATTGCCTCCAGTATCGTACACAAAACTTCACTATCCATTGCACCGGTTATGTAATGATGTTTAAATGCAAAATGGTCAGCTGTGTCATTTGTTTTATCTTTCAGAAACGATCCGATCACACCGCATGGTGCAGTTTCAGAAAAGAAATCCAAAATATCCATATCTGGCATTTCAAACTCTTCTGTACGACGGTATAACATCATCTTTCCGCTTTTCCTGCTTACCATCAATCCTTCTTTTACGTATTCATTAAGTTTTTTTCTGATCGTAGAGACATCAAATACCCTTGCATGATCAAACATAGCCAGATACGCATCCACCTGAAATGCAATATCTACAAGTGACAACTCTTGTCCATCCGAAAGAATATCCATAATGATAAAATGAAGGGTAATATCTCCGTCTGTAAAGCTTTTCGTCTTCCATGCCTTATAAAGCGGATTATGTCTGGTTACCCTGCTATCAATTGACAAAAATACATTTTTACCATCAGCGGTCTGATGGAATTCCATATAATCACCAAGCCAGCTCTCTATTCGACGTTTCTCGTCGTCATAAGACCTGGCACTTTTCTTCGTATAATCATCCCGGCTCTTGAAACCATAGACATAAAAATCACGCATGTAATCACGGACCTTATTAAAATTTTTGATTAATTCACTGTATGCCATGGTTTCACCTCCTTTACGCTATCTTTTTCAAAATATTCTTAGCAACCTTCCTCCCACTCGGTGAAGATACCATAAGAACAATTCCTGCTGTCACGCCAAGAACAGTTCCTACCTTTGTCCAGAGTAGCCTGTTATATGTTTCCGCATTATCGGCAAGATCCTGCGAATACTTGGCTTCAGCCTCATTTATAGCAGCTATCTTTTCTTTAGTCGTCAAATCATCTGCGGCTGCGATTAGTTCAATCTTTTTATCATACCCACTTTTAGGTGTAAACGAGATGATCTTGTCTATTTCTGAAGATACATCCGTCGCTTTTGACACCGTTTCCTGCAGGCACTTTACTACCTCTGCATTATTGTCCATTGCTTCATTATTAAGATTTGTAATCGTATTTTTTTCCATGCTCATCCCTCCAATATCGATGCCGTTTTCAAATATACTGTTATTATGCACCAAGGTGGATTTATCATCACGGAAAAAAAGTTGCGAACTCTTTATAACCAATTGCAAGTCCTTATATGCTTTGCCTTGCTAAAAGATCTTCCATCATTTCTAAAATATGTTTCCTGTACATAAAGTTGGGAATATTTCATTAACCGTACATTTTGATCATCCATAGCTTCTCTGATTTCTATCTCCGGAAGCTCATCTGAAAATCCGTACAAAAGTTCATATGCACTGACCTTATACATCTCAGCAAACTTTGTGATCTCCTCAGCCCATACTAATCTCTTATCTGCTTCTATAGCACTTAAAGTCGGTCGAGACATCTCCATCTTTTCAGCTGCTGCATCCTGCCGAATCTTGGCATCTTTTCTTGCTTTTTTAATCTTTCTCCGATTGAACGTTTCATCTTTGCCTCCAAAATGTCAGATATACTTACTTCTTTCAATATATCACACCTCATCCATTTTGTCAGCAATCCCGACTATCATGCATAAATCGAGTAGGAGAAATTCCTCTTAGGCGAGAAATTTCGACCTCTCACACCACCGTACATCAGACTGTCTAGCAATTAAGAAAAATGCTATAATAAAACTACCAAATACAGTATCGTAGGGGGATTCGTTATGGCATATATTGTTGGCACAGATAGATATCAGACAAGAATGATAACCACTTCATTAGATGACTTAATAAGTAAGGATAATTCTGTCCGAATAATAGATTCTTATGTAGAATCCTTAGATTTAGAAAATCTGGGTTTTATAGAGTATAGCGGTAGGAATCGAGGACAATCACCTTATCGCCGATCTGATTTATTAAAACTTCATATCTATGGTTATTTAAATAAGATTCGTTCTAGCCGAGCATTGGAAACAGAAGCAAAACGCAACCTTGAATTAATGTGGCTGGTAAACTGCATAACACCTGATCATGGTACTATAAAAGCAGATGACATAATGCCATCTGTTCAATACCATATGAATACAACTGTCTATGAGATTCGGTATGTAAAACTCACAGCATTTTTGTTGATTTTATTTCGTTCAAAAGATCTTCCAGGTCGTATTGGCGATAAATATTTACTAAGCATTTTTGCTAAAACAATGTCGCTTAGCTTTTCTTTAAAGAATTGATAGCAAACATGCATGGATTTGGCAAAATTTATGCGTTTGCCAGTGGGTACATCTTGTGAATAAGCAATTAATGCTGAAAAGTTATACATTATGAGCTTTGCATAGATTTCTTGAAAAACAAAAGCTGTTTTTTTACTATGTATACTTGCTAATCCAACATTATATTTAAGTTCTCGAAAGGCCGTTTCTATTCCCCAACGTAATTGATACAATTCTTTCAATATATCTACTGGGAAATCTTCACGAGATAAATTCGTATATAGTGTTTCATAGACAGAATCAGCAATTTCAAATCTGACAATTCTTATAGGTATATCATATAATTTGTCCTCTTTAGGTTTTATATAATCAAATTTCGTGTGTGGCTGAATCCAACGATATCTGTTGGGATCTTTATTTATAAGAATTTTAGTTTGCTTTGTTTGTCTGCGAGTAAGCGTGATAAGATGATCAATATCAAAAGTCGCATTTGGTGGAGCTTCGAATTTTATGCCATAGGATTCTTTTGAACGAATGATATAATTCCAGTTTTTTTCTTGACAATGAGCAATGTTATTAAAGGATTCATATCCTCTATCAGCAATAAGAATTACTTTATCTGATATGGCGGAATCATCAATCATAGAAACCAATGCTTTATGCTCATTCATACCAATTTTTGATTGTATAGACGCATCTACATAAACGTGCTGCAAAACATCATATAAGGCATCCAGATGTATGGACCAGTAATAGATTATAACCTTTTGTAGTTTCATTATTTTGGATATAGGAAAAACTTTCTCTTTTATCGGAGGGAAGTCTTAAATCGGAACCATCAATAGCCAATAAGCGATAACCATTGTATAATGTATGTTTATCGCATTGAGATACCATTGTTTGAAAAATATGTTTTAAAGTCTCTGGTTTAATTTTATTTCTTTGTTGAACAAAAGCTGATACCGATACCGTTTTTTCTGAATATCCGAACCACTCTAACAGTTCCTTTCCCAAACTATTTCCACCCATGCCGATTAACATTTTAATAACTGTATGTAAAGGCAATTTACGTGTGCGTGAAAAGTTTTTTTGTGGTTCATACACATATGTCGCTGGAGCAGACACTACTTCACACAATATATTCTCTAAAATCTGTTTAACATCTGTAGCTTTCATCGAGCAACCTCCTCAAAATTTATATTTCAAGGGGCGTAGCCCGCATTTTTTGACAGATTTGTCAAGTTTTTTTATATGTGTATGGTACAAAAAAGAGAATTAAAATATCGTATGATTGATATTTTAATTCTCTTTTTAATTAACTTAATGACATTGACTTGACAAGGGGCATATCACATCGCTGCCTGAGTGCATCATTTCTATTTAAATTGTACTACTCAGAACTGTTTCTAACTCACTGACCTCTCGTCTGTGGTCTTTGCCACCTCTATTCTTACCGCATTCAATTCTTCCATTCTTAATTATGCTGTAAAGAAACATAGCAGCCTGAAACTCTCTCTTCGACTGCTATATCGTTATTAACTATTCAAAATCAATTAATTCTCTAATGTCTGTTACTTCCAAAGCTTCTGCAATTTTAGAAAGATGCTCAAAATTAATCACGGTACGGGTACCTCTCACAATATCGCTAATTGTAGATTCTCTGATACCAGACATTTCTGCCAATTTCTTCTGACTCAATTCTCTTTTATCTAATGCTTCTTTCACTTTCAATTTTATGACATATTTCTTTTTCATTTTAGTTCATTCCCTGCTGGAGTAATACTGTCATATATGCAAGATTCCAGATATTAGAATCTTTGCCTACCGCATTTGGATTATCACCAATAGCTGATGCAAAATTCATAATTTGACTGACCATGCTTGTCTTGCATCTATCCCAAACTGAGATAGGATTCACTCCGTTCTTCCATTCATATTTGTCGGTCTCTGGATTCAATGTTACCAAAGATCTAAATGCTGCAACTGCTGGATAAATAAGACCATCTGGAATTTTATAGTAAATCTCACGAAGCCCAAACTTAGATGTACCGATAATATTTCCATCTTTGTACCCAGAATATTTCTTACGTCCGTATCTTCCACCTGTTTCATTGAAAGCTATTGCAAACTCAGTTTCAACCGCGTCATACAAATCAAAAATGTCAGGCATAATGTTCACATATCTGCGGTAAGATTCTGGATTCTCTAGATATAACTCTAGCATCTTCGCTTTTGAAGAGTATGCTTTAATTGGATGATTCATTGCATCGAACTTATCAATATTAAACATGTTGATAATAGAAACCACTTCACGCGCATCAATCATCTTTAATCTCTTATTTGTCTCATCATCAAATACCTGCTGATTCTGCTTAAAAGCAATTCTTGTGAAGAATGGCATTCCTTCCAATCCTTCTTTGATAGGGTCAAACTTTTGCTGAAGCTCGGCCATAGATTTTTCATCTACCTGTACAGATGTGTTACGAGCTTCTGCCAACTTTTCAATGATATCTTCCACACCGGTCATTACTTCAAACTGTACATACTGGTCAAGACCAGCGTTACGATAATCACATACAATCTTATAAGTATGCCCACCATCGATGTTCCCATGAAGCATGTCATCGGTGAAGTTGATTGTAACTTCTTTTGTCTTATTATTGTATGTACAACTCTTTGCAGAAAGAACAATACCTCTATTCTTCAGATGGAAAAATCCATCATTGCTTTCGAGTGATTCTTTGATTGCCTGTGCAACACCAGATGTAAGTTTCTGGTCACGAGGGTTTGTTGCCATTGGAATTCCTTCTGGGACATCACAAATCTTTACATAAAATACATACTTCTTTGTGAAATCACTGAATGGATCGTCAAGTTTGCGAAATGAGTTCTCTTTTACATACATTGTTTTTCTGATAGACATATTAAAGTCCTCCTTATAAAAAATATTAGATCGACTGTCCTACCCGGCGCCAGAGCACCGACAGGCTGTACATTGGATATACAATTTTCTTTTATATCGCTATTTCATAATAGCGCAATAGCGTTATTTTGTCAATGTCTTTTCTATAAAAAATCAAATTCCTAATCACGACTTTCTGATCTGTGATACTTGATGTTATTATACATTGACGCTATGCAGCTGTTACACTTCAATTATCTCAGTGTCAGAGTAATTCTTCAAAGCTATTGTTGTTTTTCTGATATGATCATTAACTATAGGAGGCTCAACACAAACATTAAACATCAAGTTTCCATATTCATTCTTTTTTAAAAAGATAAATATAGTTTGCACATATGTGTTTGAAAATTTCTTTATTAAAACATCCTTTATCAATAGAACCATATTCTAAAGTTTTCATAATTCAATCTTTTCTCTTTTCGTTATTTGTCAAATATTTATTCCATTTATCATCTGTAATGTGTAGTTCAATTTTTTCAAATGAGTCAAATTGGGGAAATAACACATTAAAAAAATACCCAATAGTAAGCTGCTTACAAAGAATCACATGGACAATTTCCCCAAAAACTCCCTCATTCTTCCATGATCAGATGCAAAGACTTCTTCCGGATTTCCTTCCACCGCGATGACACCATTCTCCATAAAAATGATCTTATCCGCTACCTTCCGTGCAAAATCCATTTCATGTGTCACGATCACCATCGTCATATGCTCTGACGCCAGATCTTTGATTACTTTTAATATCTCTCCGGTCAGCTCCGGATCCAATGCAGATGTAGGTTCATCAAAGAACAACATCTTCGGTTTCATGGCCAGTGCTCGCGCAATCGACACTCTCTGCTGCTGCCCGCCGGAAAGCTGATAAGGATATGCCTCTGCTTTATCCGAAAGTCCCATCTTTGCCAATAGTTTTTTTGCCTCCTCGTAAACTTCTTCCCGGTTTCTCTTCTGTACATGAATTGGTGCATCTGCAATGTTTTTTATGACCGAAAAGTGCGGAAACAGATTAAAATTTTGGAATAC
>UMDW01003256.1_pt1 | contig 16669 bp, 8 predicted proteins | sample 1964611 | NCBI WGS metagenome assembly UMDW01 (sample SAMEA4836006, study PRJEB28245) | human gut metagenome | biome: gut microbiome; material: fecal sample | place: Denmark | collected 2008 | reverse complement strand
GTGGATGGAAGCTTTTCAAATCAGACGGAGCTTATCAAGAGAGGTATCGAGCTGGCTTATGAAGAAGTGTATGGAGAAGAAGGTGCCAGGTCCTCCGGTATGTCTGATGTTGATATAAAGAAGCTTGCAGGAGAGATTGCCGGGGCATTGAAGCCTGAAATCGAGAAGTTACTTGTGGAGTATGAGGTGAGAGTTGCCACAGCGGAAACACCAGCATCACCAACACCCGCTTTAGCATCAACGCATGATGCACCAAAGGATAATACGGCATCTGTCCCTGATGATGAAGTCATTATTCCAAGTCAGACATTCAATTTTCTAAAAGGACTGAATGATGATTAGGAAGCTACGTCAGCGACGTCGAATTGACGTCATTCATATATAAAATAAATATATCTGACGGCAAACTGACGCCAGTTGGAGGACGGTTTGCTGTCGGTATTTTGGCACGAAATGCGTGCCATATATTGGGTGCAGGAGCTCCTGCCAAGACGAAAAAATGGTAATTGCGGTCAGCAATTATATTTTTTTCGGGGAAAAGTCCGACATTTCCCGAATCTTGCAAAACAAGTGAACAGCAACAGAAGCATTTTTGAGGATTTGCTATAAGCAGTTCCTGAAGAAGAATAAAAAGGAGGTCACAGCCATGAGCATGGTAAGTGAGATTGTGATGCAATTAATTTTGAGGATCGGAGGTTATGTGTATGGCAGATGGAAACAGAAGATACAGGTCTGACAAAAAGCTATATAAGGTTTCTTTTAAGTTGTCGGAGGAAGATAAGCGACTGTTGGAAGATGGGGCGCAGAAGGCTGGAATGAATATCAGTGAATACCTGCGCAATCTGGTGCGTGGCGGTGGAAATGTGGATGCATCTTTTACGACAGACAGGGGGATTTTTATCAGACAGATAACAGGAATTGCTACCAATGTGAATCAGATTGCGAAGGTAGTAAATACCCAGGGCTATGGTTACACGAGGGATATCCTTGCTGTTAAGCAGGATTTGGAGGATGTTAAGAGACTGATGAGGGAGGTGCTTACGGTATGGCAATCACTAAGATACAGTGCCTGAATGAGGCACATACCGGGAACCCGGCGGCACATCTTAGGAATGCTCTTTTATATATTCAGAATCCAGAGAAAACAGAGGAAAATGTTCTGGTGGGCAGTATAAACTGCTGCCGGATACAGCCTTTGAGCAGATGATGGATACGAAGGTTACTTTCGGAAAAACAAATAAGCGACAGGGATATCACATTATCATTTCCTTTGCACCGGGAGAAGCGACAGAGGAACAGGCGCTGGATATCGTGGCACGTTTTGCACAGGAATACCTGAAGGATAAATATGAGGCAGTATATGCGGTTCATAATGACAAAAAGCATATGCATGGGCATATTGTTTTTAATAGCGTCAGTTTTGAAACGGGGATGAAGCATGAGTGCAAAAAAGGGGAATGGAAGCACCGTATGCAGCCGATTACAAACAGACTCTGTAAAGCGTACGGACTGTCCATTGTGCCAGCAGAGTATGTGAAGGAGCCTAAGAATTTATCAAGGAAGGAATGGGAGCGTGAACAATGCTTTCGAAAAATGATTCTGGCAGATGCAGAGTTTTGTCAGAGTCAGGCGGGAAGCTTTGACCATTTTATATTCCTGATGAAGAGAATCGGGTATCAGTTTGAGTATGGAAAGTACCTTTCGGTAAAGATTCCGGGTGGTAAATGGTATCATGAACTGGATAAGCTGGATGAACGCTTTTCGGAAGAAAAATTCCGATTTTATCTGGATATGCCCTTTACCCGTCCGGGATTTGTTGTGGGTAATACTGTGGCAATTCATAAACGTGGAATAACAGATTTTCAGATGAAGTATTACCGCAGAATCTATCAGGCGAGAATGGTGGAACAGCGTCGATTTGATAAGCATTCTGCATATCTTGCGAAGGAACTGGAGCGTATGAATCAACTACAGGAACAGTATCTTTTCCTTGTGAATAACAATATCAAAACAGTGGAGGGACTTGTGACTTACCAGGTTATGGGAGAGCGGGATGTAGAGAAAATCTCTGAACGTCAGCAGGAATTGTATCAGCAGAACAGAGCAAGAAAACGCGCTTGCAAAACAGAGGAGGATATTCGTGATTACCAGATCTGGCATATGGGAGCACAGGAGAAATTGGATGAACTTAAGGCGGAGAAGAAAGCAATTAATAAGAAATTGAAGATTGCTGAAGGGTGTGTAGAAGAGTATAAGAAGTTTTCAATGTTTGATTTTTCAACTATTGAGGATGAGATTCGTAATTCAATAGAAGTGCCGGAGTATCCGTATGCGGTGGAGAAAGATATTACGCTATCTGTTAATAATTCAGTGTCTGATATGGGTATGGATGGTATATCAGTAATGAATGAATCAGAAGATTATGATACTTCGCTAGGCGTAGAGGTATGTGAGCAGATTTCAGCAGAAGATACCATGGATGCCACAGTAGGAGTTGGTGGCGAAGCGAATATTATGGAGGAATATGCTGATGATCGGTCAGATGATAAAGGCAGCTATGAGGCATACAAAAAGATGACACCTTTGGAAAAGGCTCAGACGTATGGATTCAGGGAACTAAAGAGTTACGACACAGTTAGGTCTATTGTACAGATGAAATTTCTGGACATGGGGCATATTGCGGATGTCGACGAACTTCTGGAAGAGACGGATTTGCTTTATAAGGGCATGTGTGAATTGGTTGTCAAAAACAAAACAGAAGAGATATTGGATGAGATTAAACAGCGGGGAATAGCTTTTGATGATTTGTCTGTTATCGAGAAGGCAAGGATGTTACAGTTTCAGCCAGATAATAATTCATACAATATTCAGCTATATAGTGCTGTTTGCAAGGCATGCGGAGCTGATACTTCTGACGAGGATAAGATATTTGAAGATTATCAGGCGATTTATGAAAAGACATTGGAGATGCAACCAGAGTGGAGTGTGGAAAGAAAGGATGGAGGCAGAGAGAGGGCACGATAGGTGTGCCCTATTAATCATTGTAAATAAACTCAAATGATTTGTGGGAAATATCAGTTAGATAATTTGAGAATTCGAACAAAGTATTTTACAAAACGAGAGTGTGAGTATATAATTGAAATAAGTAGGGTTATTATATCTATTTTGCGTGTACGGAGGAAAATATGGCAGTATCATATAATAATTTGTGGAAACTTATGATTGATAAAAAAATTAATAAAAGTGAATTGTGCAGAAATGTGAAAATTAGTAGTAGTACTATGGCAAAAATGACGAATGAGGAAATGGTAGCATTACCTGTTTTAGAAAAAATCTGTGCGGAATTGGAATGTAACATTGGTGATATCATGGAGTTTACCGAACTCGAAGAAGTTAAGAAAAAAATTCATACAGAACAAATAAGTCCGGAAAATGGGACAACAAATATGAGATTATAAAGGCGGGATAGACCATGAATAACAATGGATTGAGTTATATCGATCTTTTTGCTGGTGCTGGAGGACTTTCTGAAGGATTTATACAGAGTGGCTATCAACCCATAGCGCATGTTGAAATGAACGAATATGCGGCAAAGACGATTGAAACAAGAATTGCATATTTCTATTTAAAAGAAAAGGGTGAATTACAGAATTATTACAAATATGAAAAAGGCGAACTGCCGAGAGAAGAACTCCTCCAATTAATTCCGAAAGATGAGTTGAAAACAGTAATTAACAAAGAAATGTCGGAAGCTACCATAAAAGACATTTTTGAGACAATAGACACGATTATAAACGAAAAAGAAATAAAGAAAGTTGATGTAATTATTGGGGGGCCTCCGTGTCAAGCTTATTCGTTAGTTGGCAGAGCACAGAGTAGTCATATGCTTGTACCAATGGAAGAAGATCCAAGAAATGAGTTGTATAAAATGTATGTACAGTTTTTGACAAAGTATCAGCCGAGAATGTTTGTATTTGAAAATGTTGCAGGTATCAAAACAGCTCGTGGTGGACAAGCATTTAAAAATCTTCAAATGTATATGAAGAGAGTTGGATATGAAATAGATTATCATGAATTAAATGCATATGATTTTGGAGTACTTCAAAGTAGAAAGAGAGTAATAATAGTAGGCTGGTTAAAAGGCACAGGATATGAGTATCCGTCCTTTAAAAATGTGCATAGCAAAGCACAAGTTTGGGATTTGTTGGTAGATTTAACGGCATTGAAGCCAGGAACAAGTTCGAACGAGTATGGAATAACTGATATGCGCAAAGTAAAAAAATATACAAGGGATAATAAGATTAGACAAAAAGATGATGTATTGACTGGGCATATTGCAAGACCACATACAGCACAAGATATTGAAATATATAAAAGAGCAATTGATCTTTGGTTCACAAATGAACAACATGAGCGATTAAAATACGACACATTACCGGACGAACTAAAGACACATAAAAATAGAACATCTTTTGTGGATAGATTTAAGGTTGTTGAAGGAGATATGAATTATTGTCATACAATATTGGCTCATTTATCAAAAGATGGTCATTACTTTATTCATCCAGATATTGATCAGCATAGGTCAATTACCGTAAGGGAAGCAGCGAGATTACAGTCCTTTCCAGATAATTATTATTTTGAGGGACCAAGAACTGCACAATTCGTGCAGGTTGGGAATGCCGTTCCGCCAATGATGGCGAAGGCAATAGCGGATAAGATAAAGGAACAGTTAATGAAAAAATAGAGGAGGTGCGCAAATGGGAATTGTTGAATCAACATATGCGGAATTGAAGCAACAAGAGTTGCAGAGAAATCCGAATAGTTGTTTATATGGAGCTAATATTGATATTAATCCTCATCAGGTTGAGGCATTTACATTTGCGCTTTCTTCATTAGAGTCAGGTGGAGCGATTCTAGCAGATGAAGTTGGACTTGGAAAGACGATTGAAGCAGGGCTTGTAATCAAGTTTTTATTGCAGAGTGGAAAAAATAAAATTTTACTTATTATGCCATCTAATTTAAGAAAACAGTGGCAAGTGGAGCTTGAGGAAAAGTTTGAGGTAGCATCATTAATTGTTGATAGTTCAAACTGGGGTGATTACTTGGCGGAAATCAAGAAAAAACAGTCGGTAATTATTGTGTCTTATAATTTTGCATCAAAGAGAAAAGAATACTTGGGAAAAGTAGCTTGGGATTTTTGTGTGTTTGATGAGGCACATAGACTTAGAAATGTTCATAAAAATGGTTCAAAGATGGCTAACTCTTTGTATGAGTTAACAAAGAGAATACCTAAAATTCTTTTAACTGCGACACCTATGCAGAATACGTTACTTGATATATATGGTTTGGTTCAATATATTGATGAACACATTTTCTATAATAAAGCAGTATTTTCGGAAAGATATATAAAAAATGAAAACTATTTAGAATTAAAGGATAGTTTAAGACAGGTGATACAACGAACACTTCGTAAAGAAGTGGCAGAGTATATTCAGTTTTCAGAAAGAAAGGAAATGACAATAGACTTTGAATTGTCTCCACCTGAAATAGAATTGTATGTAATGATTAATAATTATCTAAAAAAAGAATTGCTATATGCTCTGCCAAATTCGCATCGGACATTGATTACATCAGTAATACGAAAATTACTTGCATCTTCAAGTATGGCAGTTTCTGAAACATTTAAAGTTTTAAAAAAACGATTGGAGGTTTTAAAAGAGACAACGAGAAAAGAGCGAGCGGATGAGAGCATAGACTATTTCCTTAGCTTTTTTGATGATGATGTTGAAGCAAATGAAGAAAGTAAGCAGGATGAATTATATACACGGGAAAAGGTAAATGAATTTATCCAGCATGAAATAGATGAAGTGGATGCCGTTATTAGTAAATCTGAAAGTATACATAAAAATGCAAAGATGACAGCGTTAAAGAATGCGGTTAAAAAGGCGTTTGATTTTCAGACAGAGTCAGGCATAGAACAAAAGATTGTTATATTTACAGAATCGATTAGAACACAGCAATATATATTTGACGAGTTATCGGATATAGGTTATGCAGGTCAGATTCTCAAATTTAATGGCAATACAAATGATAATGTCACAAAGCAGATTTACAAAGCATGGAAAGCACGAAATTACGGAAAGTATTTAGGTAGCCGAAGTGTTGAAATAAAGAATGCCATTGTAGAAGCGTTTAGAGATGAGTATAAGATTCTTCTTGTAACGGATTCTGGCTCAGAAGGTTTAAACTTGCAATTCTGTAATACGATTATTAACTATGATTTGCCTTGGAACCCTCAAAAAATAGAACAACGTATAGGCAGATGCCATCGATATGGTCAGAAAAATGATGTTGTAGTAATTAATCTTCTTAATACGCAGAATATTGCAGATAAGCGGGTATATGAAATTCTTTCTGAAAAGTTTGAACTTTTTCAAGGTGTTTTTGGCGCATCGGATAAGGCAATTGGTCTTCTGGAGAGTGGTGTTGATTTTGAAAAAAGAGTAACTCAGATTTATCAGGAATGTAAAACATCTTCAGATTTTACAAAAGAGTTCAAAGCATTAGAAAAGGAGCTTGATAAAAAGAAAAATAAGAAGATGGATGAATTAAAAGATTTATTTACCTACCAAACAGAAGAACAGCATAAGAATGCATTTTATCAAATATTACAAGAAATATCACAATATGATGCAGAACAAGAATATTGGTCGAATATAATGATAGACAAGGATAGGGGGTCTTATCCGTTATATTATGAAACGGATAGAGAATTGCATATTCCGGAAATAAAACATGGGTATTTAATGATAGGCGCTTTATATGTTGAGTCTGCCATAGAAAAATCAGTTTTTGAGATAATTGATAATGACGGAAAAATATATGAAGTAAGTGAACAGTTGGCAAGAAGACTATGTACTGAACTTCAGGATGATGTGTTATTGGTTAAAGAACCGGATAAACAGAAAATTTTAGCGAGCATTGATAAGATTAACGAATATTTGCAGCAAAGCTATGTCGTATCAAAACAGGAATTGATTCAAAGGAACAAGGACAAACTATCAAATTGGCTTGAATTGAGAAAAGAAGAATATGTGTTAAAGACAAAAGATACATCGGAACTTGAGAATCTGAAAGATGAGTATGAAGTAGAAACTGATTTCAGGCATAAAATTGTCTTGAAAAAACAGATGGAGTTGTGGGAGCAGCAACAAAAACAAATGATAGAATCTTTCCATGACGAGATGACAGCATTGGATGAGGAAGCGGATAATATGCAGAAAGAATTTGAAGAGACTGTGCTAAAAACACCACAGTTAGTACCCAAAATTGTAATAAAATTTTAGGAGGTTACCATGGAGAAAAAAGGAAAACTTGAACTGACATGGGTTGGTAAATATGAAGAAGAAAAATTGGAACCAAGAATTTTGGTTGAAGATAAGTCAAAATCATATGGTGATCCAGATACAGAAAACATGTTGATACATGGTGATAATTTGTTGGCACTGAAAGCATTAGAGGAAAAATATACAGGAATGATTAAGTGCATTTATATAGATCCTCCTTATAATACAGGTGCTGCCTTTGAATTTTATGATGATAATTTAGAACATTCGATTTGGCTTGGCATCATGAAAAATAGGTTGGAAATTTTACGTAATCTTTTGTCTGAAGATGGAACTATCTGGATACAAATCGATGATGAAGAACAGGCATATTTGAAGGTACTATGCGATGAAATTTTTGGAAGAAGAAATTATGTTAATACGATTTCTGTCAATATGAAAAATATTGCTGGCGCATCTGGTGGTGGAGAAGATAAAAGATTAAAAAAGAATTGCGAGTATATTCTTGTTTATGCAAAAAATTATGATTTTCTTCCACTGTTTAATGGTCCATATGAATATACAGAAATGTCAGAATTGATTCAAAAATATATAGATGAAGGGAAAAGTTGGAAATATACAAGTGTTTTAATAAACCAAGGAGAGAAAAAATATACTGGCTCAACAGTAGATGGTGATGGAAATGAAATAAAGGTTTACAAGAGAGTTGGCGTGGAAACGCTTTCTGTAAATCAAATAGCAAAACGTGATGGAATTTCCATTAAAGAGGCATATAAAAAATATGGAATAAATGTATTTAGAACGACAAATGCTCAAACATCTATTCGAACACGTATTATAGATTATAGGAAAGAAAAAAACATAAAAGATGAATATCTTTCAATAGAGTATGTACCAAGAACGGGAAAAAATCGTGGAGTTGTATATGAGCAGTTTTATAAAGGGGATATATGCAATTTATTTGTATGGTTAAGAGACACGTCAGAAGTCATTAATGGGGAATTATATAAAAAAGATTTGCAAGGAACATATTGGGATATGAATGCATGGATGAAGAACCTTACGAAAGAAGGTAATGTGACTTTCCCCAATGGTAAAAAACCAGAAAAATTGCTGAAGCAAATCATAGAAATGACAACTACAGAGGGAGATATGGTTTTAGATAGTTTTTTGGGCTCTGGAACAACTGTGGCTACAGCACATAAGTTGAAACGCAAATGGATAGGAATAGAGATGGGAGAACAGGCTTATACACATTGTAAGGTAAGACTTGATAATGTAATTGATGGTGAGCAAGGCGGTATTTCAAAAGAAGTTAACTGGCAAGGCGGTGGTGGCTACAAGTTCTATGAACTTGCAGAGCCTCTTCTTGTAAAAAATCCTACATTACCAGTTTATCAGCTTAATCCGTCTTATACTTGGGATATGGTATGTGAGGCAATCTGTAAGATTGAAGGATTTACATATGCTCCAACAGGAGAATTCCAAGGATTTTCTTCAGAGAATAGGTTCATTCATATTACAGAGGGATTTGTAAATGCAAAGTATGTAATGTCTGTTATGAAGTCTTTAGGAGAGAGACAAAGTTTGCTGATTTATTGCAAGAAGCATCAGTCGGATATGGTTTTACCAGAGAATGTAGAAGTAAAGAAGATTCCCGATGATTTATTGGATAAGTGCGATTTTGAAAGTGAGGTGCAGGAATAATGAGTTCAGTAGATAAAATTAAATGGGCTATGAGTCTGCGTGAACCTCAATACGAAGCTTTGAAGTATTTTGATGCCATTAGCTCTAAAATGGATTATAGAACGGTGACGAAACAAGAGGCAGAAAAGATTGCATCTGAGAATTGTCAAGAACCACACAAGATATTAGTGGATAAAGAGTTTGATTTTCCATCATTTTGTTTTGATATGACGACAGGTATTGGCAAATCACGTCTTATGGGAGCTTGCATTTATTATTTGTATAAGACAAAAGGATATAAGCATTTCTTTATTCTTGCACCAGGGAATACTATTTATGACAAAATGCGTAGAGAAGCTGTTCCAGGACATCCAAAGTATATGTTTAAAGGGCTTGAAGCGGAGATGGGAAGACCTAAGGTATATGATGGAGAAAATTATTTGTCATATCCGGTAAAATATGTGCAGCAGGAATTGGTGGTAGAAAAAACTTCTGATATACAGATTTTTATTTTTAACATTTCGAAGATTTTTACGCGTGGAGACTTGGAATTTAAGTTTCATAAGTTTAATGAGAATTTGGGTGGTTCTTTTGCGGAAGTGCTACGTTCTTTTGATGATTTGGTAATTTGCATGGACGAGGCACATAGATATTATGCACCGGCATCTAAGGTTGCTATTAACTATTTAAATCCGGTATTAGGATTGGAGTTTACAGCAACTCCTAAGAAAACAAATAAAAATATTATTTATCATTATGGCTTAGAGGAAGGAGCTGGAAAGTTTTTAAAGGTTCCGGTAGTTATGGGAAGAACTAATACAGCTGGATATTCAGAAGATGATATCGAGGAGATGAAGTTGAAAGATGGAATAAAGCTTCATGAGAGAAGAAAGTCCATTGTGTATAAATACTGTATAGATAATAATTTAGAACAGGTAAAGCCAATCGTTTTAGTTGCATGTAAAGATACAACCCATGCAAAGAAGATTAAAGAAAAGATTGATTCAGATTCATTTTTTGGTGGAAGATATGTTGGAAAGGTAATTGAAATCGACTCTAGTACTAGCGGAGCGGAAACAGATGAAAATATTCAGAAATTGCTTACTATAGAAAAGAATACAAATCCGATTGAAATTGTTTTGCATGTGTATAAATTGAAAGAAGGATGGGATGTAAATAATCTGTTCACGATTATACCATTGAATGCAGCAAAAAGTGACATATTGGCATTACAGACAATTGGACGTGGACTGAGATTGCCATTTGGCGAGATTACAGGAATTGAGGAACTTGATACACTTGATATTGTAGCACATGATCATTATCGAGAAATCATTGATGACATAAAAAATAATCCGGTATTTAAAAAGAGAAATTTGGATGAGGAAGAAATACCAGATACAACAACTGTACAAGTTGAACCAGCAGTAGAAAATAAGCAGTTGTCTTTATTTGATGAAGCCATTAAGGAAAGTGGTATTAAATCTTATCAAGATATGAATATCCAAAGTGTTGTGGATAATCTTTATGTGGAATATCAAAAAGCGTTTGTGAAGAAGTCTACGACAGCAAAAAAATCTGATGGAAAGAATGCTCAAATGTCAATTTTTGATTTTTTTGATGAACAGAACAACACAGATAGTTCAAGAAAAAATGCTATCAATGAGCAGCAACAAGGAAAACATGAAAACGCAACTGAGACACTGACAGCGATTCAACCGAATGATACTACGATACAAATTGATATTCAAAAAAATACAGGAAATAAAAATGTACTTCCTTATGCAAAACAGGAATTTATCAAGAAAGTCGAAGAATTAAAGAGAGTAGCTATTTCTGTTCCTAAAATAGGTATTAGTTATAGTTCTACGATTGAATTTAAACCTTTTACAGTGAAGAGAAGTATTCAGGACTTTGATATTGCAGCTTCGCAGATTGAGCGATATGACACAATTAATGATAAGTTGTTACAGGTACTCGATGCAGATGCTTTAATTGTGGAAAATCCTGAGAATATGTTGGCAGTCTCACTTTTGGATAGCATTCCGGAATTTGATTCAGATGATGCAGAATTCATATTAGATGTTGTAGACCAATATTTAGCTTTGATAGAAGGCACTGTTGAGGATAAAAAGAAAATTGTAAGGAGATACGCAACAGTCATTGTAAATGATTTGAAAAATCAAGTATACGCATCCAAAGAGGAATACACTGAGTTTGTATTTAAGGTACAAAAAGACCTTATTATGTTTGGCCCATTTGTGAAAAATATGAAAGAGCGACTTTATTATAAGAAAGAAGTTACGGATAAGAAAAACATCAAGCGATATCTATTTTATGGATATAAGAAGTCATATTATCCGGAAAATGCTTTTGATAGTAATGATGAGAGACGCTTATCTGTTATTCTGGAAGAAGATGATGAGGTAGTACGCTTTATTAAACCACCTTTAAATCAACTTGGATTGTTTTATAAAGCTGCAAAACAGTATAATCCAGATTTTCTAGTTGAAACAAAGGATAGAAAATATATGATAGAGGTGAAGGCGGCGAACCAGACAGAGACGGAGGAAGTGCAAGAAAAAGCAAAGGCTGCAATTAAATGGTGTGAATGTGCGTCTGAAGTAGATGCAGATGGAAAGACATGGGAATATCGTTTGATTCCTGGGGATAAGATTAGCATTGGCAATACATTAAAATATGTGGCTGGTTTAGCGATTGCTATTAATGTAGAAGAATAAATACAGGAGGGTACACATGGCAGATATAAAAGATTTTAAACATGCTATTGTTCGTCAGAAGATATTAGAGGCTGTTAAAAAGGATTTAATAGGTCCCTCATCTGAGTGCGAAGAACTTGGTGAAGTACCAACAAGCAGTTATATTACGGGGTTATTATATCCTGCTGATACGGCGGTAACAGAAGATGAGAATTACTTTGATGTGGAATTTACAGAGAAGAAATTCGATGCTGATGGAGAAACTATGGAAGCAGGAATTTTTGAGGACGAAGAGCCGGAAGATAGAATAAAAGGTGGTTTTCAAAAACCTTCTTCGATAGGAGTTTCATTTTATGTTGCAGATGATGTGCCTAAGATTAACGCATACATTAATTGGGGAAAATATCATGCAGAGCAAATACAGGGAGAAGTTGTAGATGGAACTTTAGAAGAAGATGTGGAGAATAAGAAAAAGAAAAAACATACTGTATATGTTAGGGAACAATTGCATGATGTTGTAGAGATTGATTTGCAAGATGGAAAACGTTCTGAACAGATTACACTTGATTCAAATAGAAACATCTATATATATGTAATGAAAATGCAATTAGATAATGGACATAAAATGGTATCTGTCTATCTTCATAATAATGATAAGCCAGATGGTGAGGAGAAGGAATATGAGAAGGTTATGTTCCAAGTGGAAATGCTAATTGCGGATGATTTGAGGAGCCCGATTTTCGTTCCAGAATACATGTGTAGAAAAGTGGAACTTGAAGATGAGTATTATTATAAGGGACGACCTGTATATGCACGAGGTAGAGGATGTGCAGCTACATGGAATGCGGGAGTGAACCAGGTCAATGCAACATCTGTAGGGACTGCATTTATACCTGATTATGAAATTCCAAGCGTGAGTGCACAGATAGAGGAAATGCCGGAACATGCATTTTCTATGTTGCAAATGGGATCACCAAAGAAAAAGACAGAAGTGATTGAAAATTTACGTCTTTTGACGTCTATGTATGGGACTTGGATTGCTGAAACTTTAGAGAATAATGCATTGATGAATGATGATAAATTTAAATGTATGAGGCAGGATATCATAGATAAATGTAATGATGCGAACCGCAGAATGAATGCAGGGATTGATTTGATTGAGAATGATGATAAGGCTTATCAAGCGTTCGTATTTATGAATCAGGCAATGTATTTGCAGAGAAGTATTACGGCATTCTCTAAGGAATATGGAAGTGGAATTCCTTGTAATCTCTCAGACTTTATGAAAGATATGCCAGAAAAAGGAAGAAAAAAGGATCATAGTGAATGGAGACCTTTTCAGATCGCATTTGTGTTATTAAATCTCTGTGGAATTGTGGATGGTGCATCATCTGAGAGAGAAATAGTCGATTTACTTTATTTTCCTACCGGCGGTGGTAAAACAGAAGCATATTTAGGGTTGATAGCTTTTACAATAACTTACAGAAGGTTAACTGCTAAAGAAGAAAGTGAGTATGAAAAAGATGGTGGAGTAACGGTATTTTTACGATATACACTTAGATTGCTTACAACGCAGCAAAGAGATCGATTGATGAGATTGATTGTTGCCATGGAACAGTTGAGAGAAAAAAACATAGAGTTGTATGGTAATGAGAGAATTACTATCGGTTTTTGGGTTGGTGGAAAAGTTACGCCAAACAAGTTTAGTGATTATAGTGATACGGATCAGTTTAAGAAGAAAGAGTTTATCCGTAAGTTGACAAAACAGATTATAAAATGTCCGTATTGTGGTAAGCCGATTGGAAAAGATGATTACATAATAAATGAAAAGGGAAAATCTGTTCAGATTTATTGCTCTGATGATTATTGTATGTTTTCGAAGAAAACTGGAAGAGCAATTCCGGTATATCTTGTTGATGAAGAAATTTATGCAAAATGTCCGACGGTAATTATTTCAACCGTTGATAAATTTGCGAGACTGCCATGGACAGAGCAGGTAGGACTTCTATTTGGTAGAACAGACCGATGCTGTTCAAGATGTGGTCATATTGCTATTGGTGAGAAACATCCGGGCCGACACAATGCAGATGTGGTAGCAGGACTTGATAAGGCAGTCACAACAAAATGTAAACCATTTTATCCCCCAGAACTTATTATTCAGGATGAGTTACATTTGATAACAGGACCATTGGGTACAATATATGGTGGATATGAAACTGTTGTTGAAGAAATGTGCTGCATTGAAAGAAATGGGAAAAAGATTCATCCTAAGTATGTGGTTTCTACGGCGACGATTAAAAATGCAGGTGAGCAGATTAAGTTCCTATATGGAAGAGACAATTTTGCACAGTTCCCACCAAGTGGATTTGACACAAGAGATTCATTCTTTATTAGAGAGGTTCCATTACCACAGGAAAACTTAGCAGTATTATCAGAGGAACGGCTGCAAGAATTAGTTGATTATGGTCAAAAACCATTTCGGCAGTATGTAGGTATTTGTGCATGTGGTCAGTCTGTTAAGACAACACTTATGCGATTATATTCAATAATTTTGCAAACTGCGTTAGACTTGGCAAAAGAACCAGAATTTGAAGATTATATTGATCCTTATTACACATTGATTGGATATTTTAACAGTATTCGAGAGTTGGGCGGTGCTGTTCGACTTCTGGACGATGATATTGCAAGTAGAATTCGTGTGGTAAAAAATAAATATAATAGTCCGGCACAAAGATATATTAGTATTGATGGAAAGAAAGAGATTACATCCCGGATTCCGTCATGGGAGATTGCACAGGTGCTTGAAAAGTTAGCAATTCCTTACGATAAGAAAAAAGAAAAACAGAGTTGTTATGATGTTGTCATTGCCACAAATATGATTGCTGTTGGTATGGATGTGGATCGTTTGGGGCTTATGACCGTGGTAGGTCAGCCAAAACAAAATTCAGAGTATATTCAGGCAACAAGCCGAGTGGGACGTCAGCATCCGGGAATTATTTTTACAGTATATAACCCATATAGACCACGTGACCTATCTAATTATGAGAATTTTGTAGGATTTCATTCACAAATGTATAGATATGTTGAAGGTACGACCGCAACACCTTTTGCGGCAAGAGCAAGAGACAGAGATCTTCATGCATTAGTAGTGTCATTACTTAGGTTGAAGTTTGAAGAGATGGCGGATAACGGAGGTGCTGTTAATATTAATGCGATTTCTGATAATGATATTAAGTGTGTAAAAGAAGTAATACTTGAGAGAGTAAAGGTCACGGCAGCATCATCTTATGCAGATACAGAAAAAGAGATAGATGAGTTTATAAGCATATGGAAGAGCATTGCAAAAAATGATAAGCTGTACTATTTTGTGCCATCTGTGGCAGATGATAAGAAGAGATTGTTGACAAATTATGGTGAATTTTATGGTGACAAGGAAAAACCGACATTAAGCTCTATGCGTGATGTTGAGCAGTCATCTACAGCATTTTATTGGGAGGGTGTCTAATGAATTTTTATAAAAAACTAGGCGAAATACGACCAAATCAATTAATAACTACATATGGACCAGGCTCAATTATGGATGCAGTAAATGATTCGTTAACTGTATTGGATATTGAGTATTGGGATAATAACAATATTGGTAAAGAAATTAGAGATGCAAGATTGGCTAGTTATATGAATGTTAGAAAATTTTATATGCCTAAGACAGGAGGAAAAGAGGATATTCCGGTTATTTCTTTCCCTTATTACCATGTTTGTTCCAAAAGCACATGCAAATTTTTATTCGATATGCGAGAATATTTTGATATAAATCAATACAAAAACAATCAGGGCGAAGTAAAGTGCCCTAAATGTGGATTTCCTGCATATCCATCTAGATTTATTACAGTATGTGAAGATGGACATATGGATGATTTTCCATATCGTTGGTGGGTTCATCATGGAGAAACTAGCTGTAAAGAAGATATGTTTCTTAAATCAATGGGGAATACTTCATCATTGGCAGAACTCCGTGTAGAATGTGCATGTGGAGCGAAAAGGGTAATGTCTGGAGCAATGCAGAAAGAAAAATTTTCAGGACTAAATTGTTCTGGAAATCATCCGCATCGACCAGGCGCAAAACCAAAGATATGTAAGAAAAGTGTTATTCCGAGTCAGAGAGGTGCTTCAAATGTGTACTTTGCGGTTACAAGGAATGCAATTTCTATTCCACCATGGACAAACCCTATTAACGATGTTATGAGTGCACAGCGTGCAACTATTGAAACATTAGTAGAAGCGATGGGCGAAGAAGATGGATTAAGTTTTGCGTATAATAAATATTTCGCTGAGAAGTATTCATGGGATGATTTTAAGGATGCATATGACAGATTAAGTCAAAATATTAAAGAGTTTACGGAACTAAAAGAAATGGAATATGCAGCCATAACACATCATGAAGATGTGGAATATCAGCATGATGTTAAATATTTTAAAGCAGAAGAAGTCGGGATAAAAGATAGTCTGAAAGAATATATTTCACGGGTAATAAAAATTCATCGTCTAAGAGAAGTAAGGGTGTTGACTGGTTTTACGAGGCTTGAAGCACCGGAACCAGAAATTGAAGATCAAGCACATGTTGTAAAATTGAAATGTGGTTCTGGAGATAAATGGCTTCCTGCGGTGGAAATTAATGGCGAGGGTGTATTCATTGAGTTAAATAGAGATAAAATCAATCAGTGGATGCAGATTGAACAAGTTAAGACGCGTTCAGATAAATATGCAGAATGTTATGCTGCATATTGTGAAAAGAAAGGCTGGAATAATTTCAAACCTCGAAACGCTGAGTATGTACTACTTCATACACTGTCACATATGCTGATTAAAGAAATGGCAATGCAGTCAGGATATTCTTCATCAGCATTACATGAAAGA
>UMDW01002024.1_pt1 | contig 17141 bp, 12 predicted proteins | sample 1964611 | NCBI WGS metagenome assembly UMDW01 (sample SAMEA4836006, study PRJEB28245) | human gut metagenome | biome: gut microbiome; material: fecal sample | place: Denmark | collected 2008 | reverse complement strand
GTGGGGGGAATGAGTTATTATATTGTTAAGTTAGAAAGAACCCAGTAAATATAAGGGTTTCACTGACTTTTGTCCTACGAAAAAATGAGAAATACCATGATAATTTTGATGATGAGTACCGGTATCAGAGTCAAAATTGAGTGGTGAAAAGGAGGTTTGCAATAATATAACTCAAGGTAGTCAGAGTATAAATTTGATAGGTGATTATGTAATGCAGTTTTTTTCCCGCCCGGAAGAATGATGTATTTATGTAGCAATGTTGAGAGTTATATTTGCGAGGCAAAACGAAAGAAAGGTGGCATAGAATTTGAAAAAGACGATCTATGAAAAAATGGGTGGAGCATATATTAGGTATGGGGATTATCTTATCCCATGTCTTACCCTGCCGGAGGAAAAACAGAGATTTATCGGTGTATGGTGGCAAAAACATTTGCGGTATTTGAAGGAGTACCGCAGGGGCATATATCTGAATCTGATTACAAGTGGAAAGTTAAATGATTATTTAGCTGATATAGAAGAACAGGCACAGGAACGTTTTGAAAGGGTTGTAGAGCAAATGGAACAGGCACAGGGGATTACAGAACAGTTAAAGGCAGACGATACCTTAGAGTGGATAGGGAGAATGAACAATATACAAGCATGTGCGAGGGAGATCGTAGATAATGATATAATTTATCAATAAGGAAAGGAGTATGATGGAAAGCAAGTCTGAAGACGGCTTGCTTTTTGCTTTACAATGAAGGTGGTTGTTGTATAATTATATGTAAAGTAAAAAAGTTATTTAGTGTGAAGTAATAAAGGAAATATATGATGGGAAAGTATAAAATTTTGATAGTTGAAGATGATAGTGATTTAAGAGAAGGTCTTTCCTTCTCTTTTTCAAGTGATGGGTATGATGTTCTGGAGACAGAAACCAAAAAGGAAGGTTTACAGGAAATAAAGAAAGGTGGCTGTGATCTGGTTCTTCTTGACTGTAACTTACCGGATGGAACAGGGTTTGAACTTTGCAAAGAGGTTCGCAGTTACAGCAATATTCCGATTATTATGCTGACAGCTCGTGATACAGAGCTGGATGAGATAAAGGCTTTAGAATTAGGAGTAAATGATTACTTGTCAAAACCATTTTCTCTTGGAGTATTAAAGGCAAGAATGAAGCGGATCCTTCAGGAAAAATCGGAAAGTACAAAAATTATCTCAGGAGAATTAAGCATAGATCAGAGTGTCTGCAAAGTATATAAACGAGACGAAGAGATTTCACTTAGCAAATTGGAATACCGTCTGTTATTGTATTTGGTTGAGAATAAGAATCATATCCTTTCTAAAGAGCAGATTTTAGAGAAAATATGGGATAGTGATGGGAAGTATGTAGATAACAATACGGTGTCTGTAAATATCAGCAGACTTCGTACAAAGATAGAGGATGATATATCGAAACCCAAATGGATCCAAACAGTTCATGGGATTGGATATATCTGGAAGGAATAAAAAGATGTGGATTACGCTAATTTTAGCAATGCTTTTGTGTTTGTCGATTGGATATACCATATATCAAAAGAGAAAAACGTATCGCTTAATTGACCGTTTGTTGGATCGTGTGTTAAGCCGGGAAATGATTGTAGCTTCTGATCTGGAAGAAGGAGAATATTCTGCCCTTGTCAGCAAAATCAAGCAGATACAGGAAGTGCTTGGCAACCATGCGAGCAGTGCGGAACAAGAAAAAGAGCAGGTGAAAAGTTTGGTATCCAATATGTCTCATCAATTAAAAACTCCCCTGGCGAATATTTCTCTTTATGCAGAAATTTTAGGTAAAGAGGAAATTACGCCAGAACAGAAAACAGTGTTTTCTGAAAAAATGCAACGGCAGGTTGATAAACTGAGCTGGATTGTAGAGTCTTTATCGAAGATGGTAAAGTTGGAGCAAAATATTGATGGCTTCGAAGGGAAAGCAATAGGAATCAAGCAGACGATCTTAGACGCAGTAGATACGGTATATGAGAAACTGGAGAAAAAGGAAATCAACTTTACATTGGAACCATTTGAGGACAGATTATTGTATCATAATCGTAAATGGACAGCAGAAGTATTTGTAAATTTGTTGGAAAATGCTGTTAAGTACACCGATAGAGGAGGAACAATTTCCATTTGCGTAAAAAGTTATGATTTATACACTGAGATTCAGATTGCAGATAATGGGCGTGGTATCCGGCAGGAGGAAATGACCGATATATTCAAACGATTTTATAGAAGTCCAGAAGTTGAGAACCTGGAAGGGTCCGGGATTGGTTTATATCTCTCTAATCTGATTTTGGGGAAAGAGAAAGGATATATGACAGTGGATTCCGAGTACGGAAAGGGAAGTTGTTTTTCTGTATTCTTACAAAACTGTAAGAACTAATCATCCGTTTGTAAAGAAATTGCAAGATACGGCAGTTATACTGGATGTATCAAGAAAAGAGGAGTGATGACGGATGAGTATTTTAGAATTACGAAATGTTGAGAAAATATATGGAGAAAAAGATAATCAGGTAAAGGCACTACGGAATATCAATCTAAAAGTAGAAGAAGGCGAGTTTGTTGCCATTGTAGGCACATCTGGTTCAGGCAAATCTACTTGTCTTAATTTAATCGGTGGTCTGGATAATCCGACAAGTGGACAGATTTTTATAAAGAATAAAGAGATTGGTTCTCTTTCAAGAAAAGAACTGACGATTTTCCGTAGAAGAAATATAGGGTTTGTATTCCAGAATTATAGTTTAATGCCTGTGTTGAATGTGTATGATAACGTGGCATTACCGGTAACATTTGACCGTGGAAAACATATCAATCGTAAATATATCGAAGAATTGTTACGTGAACTGGGTATTTGGGAAAAGCGTAAGAAATATCCAAACGAATTATCCGGCGGTCAGCAGCAAAGAGTTGCAATCGCAAGAGCTTTGGCAAATAAGCCGAGCATCCTGCTTTGCGATGAACCGACAGGTAATTTGGACTCAGCTACAACCATTGAAGTTATGGGATTATTAAAAGCGAGTTGTCGCAAGTACAATCAAACGATTCTCATGGTAACGCATAATGAAGCCATTGCACAGACTTGCGACAGAGTAATTCATATCGAAGATGGTCAGATTGTTACGGGAAAGAGAAGATTTCCGGCAAAAGGCGGTGATGTCGTATGTTAAAGCTGGCGTGGAAATATATGCGGTATTACAAGAGCCAGACGTTTGCAATTTTTGCGAGTATTTTATTAACAGCGTCATTGCTTTCCGGGATTTCTTCTTTGATTTACAGCAGTCAGAAAAGTGATCTGGCGAACAGCAAGACGATTTACGGAGACTGGCATTATTATATAGAAACGGACAAGGAACTTTTCGATTCTGTAGAAAGCGGTGAGAAAGGGAAAGGATATGCACTGGAACAGTGTGGAAAGATGGAAATCCGTGACGTAGTGGCAGAGGAATTTATGATCTGTTTTATCCATGCCGATGAAACTTATCGTCAAATGGCACACAGAGACTTGTTGGAGGGAACATTTCCAGAGAAAGAAAATGAAATTGCAGCGGACGGATTTGTGCTTAGCAATCTCGGATTTTCAGGGAATCTGGGAGATTCTCTTCGTATTGGAGAAAAAGAGTATATCGTCACTGGTATTTTAAAAAGTGAATGGGCGGCAAGTTCCAGTGAAATGGAAGTTTTTGTAAGTGATTCATTTAAAGGTCGAGGAAGTCAGACGTTTTTATATCTCAGATTTAATGAAGATGAGAAGTTATATAAACAGTTGGATGCTTTTTTACAGGAACAAAAATTATCATCTGAAGCAGTAGTCGGAAATGATGAAGTAATACAGTATCTTGGCGGAGAAGCACCAAGCAGCATCTATGAAATTGTGAAGTTTGGTCTGACCAATGAAGAAGGAAACTTCACCTATATCGTTTTGAAATTGCAGAGTGACTATAATCTGGCTTATAACGGGATGATCTTCCTGCTATGTCTGTTCAGCCTTTTTGTAGTATATAGTGTATTTAGCATTTCTGTATCGAAGAGAACTTCTGAGTGTGGAATATTGCAGACATTAGGTATCAGTGAAGCGCAGATTGGCGGTACATTACTTTTGGAACTTTGGATGTTATTTTTAATTGGGTATCCGTTAGGATGTTTCTTAGGAAATGGTATATTAAGCCTTATGTATCAAAAGCTTAGTGGTGTATTCGGTGGAAAAGGAATTGGCGGCGCAGAGACTGGTCTATCCATCGCTGACCATACGTTGGCAGAAGGAGCAAATGCAGCGAAGTTTTTTGTTTCCGTGGATGCAATGGTATTTGGATTTCTATTTCTGCTGATTTCATTGGCGCTAGTTGCTTTTATCGTGGTTCGTTCGCTTCGGAAATATTCGTTAAAAGCAGTAATGAGTGGAGATATTTCTTTTACAAAAAGAAGGAAAATATATGCGCTGCGAAATGTAAATATGGCGAATGTAGTAGTACGGAAATTTATGTTTGCCAATAAGCGGAAAGTGCTTGGAATTTTATTATCCTTGTCTATCGGTGGTTGTATTTTCTTATGTACGACTTATATGGTTGAAAATTTGAAGGTTCACGCAGAACTTTCGTTGATGTCGGATGACGGGCTTGGTTCGGAATACCGTATTTCTTTGAAATCTGATTCGCTGAAGGATACGATTCCAGAGACGGTAGCAGATAAGATTAAAAACATGCCGGAAACAGAGAATGTATATGCGACAAAGTATACGATGGGAGAATTGCAGCTTTCCAGAAATGAGTTTTTGGCAGAGGAAGATTGGCGTGATTATTTCAAATATCAAAATCAGGAGCCGTATTTTATCCAGAGATATGATGGGATCTGTAATCAGCAGGAAGATGGAAATTACCGGATCAAATATAATGTGTATGGCTACGATGAAGCGATGATAGAACAGCTTCAGGATTTTATTCTGGAGGGAGAGCTCCAGCCGGAAACAATGAAAAATAACAATCAGGTGATCGTGACGGCGAATATGGACGGTCAGGGAAATTACTATTTTTACGGAAAGAAGCCGGGAGATAAGATTACACTTCGTGTACCAAAGACAGAAAACTATACAGATGAACTGTTAAAATTCCAAAGCGGCAAAGAAAACTATATCGAGAAAGAGTTTGAAATTACGGCAATCGTAAACAGACCATTGGCGCAGGAGAAAGATTTTTTGAATACAGAAGTCTGGAAAAATACTCAGAGTGTGATTATGACTGGCGAACAGATGGAAGAGAACTTTGGAATTACAGATTACAGTTTTATAAATGCATCGCCAGCTGATGGCGCAGATGCAGAGAGCGTGAGCAATCAGTTATTGCAAGTAATCCGAGATGTTCCCAAGGCAGTATTGCAGGATTATACTTCTGCAATCGAAACACAGAAAGATTATCTTAAGCAACAGCAGATATTCTTTTCCAGTATTGCAGTAATCCTGTTGATTATCAGTCTGTTCCATATCATAAACAGCATGAATCATACGATTCTTGCCAGAAGAAGAGAATACGGTATCATACGTGCAATGGGAATCACGAACAGTGGGTTTTATAAGATGATTTTGCAGACAGGTATTCTGTATGGAGTGTTGGCGGATGTGTTTATCTTCCTGCTTTATAATTTAGTTCTTAGAAGGTTAATGGATTACTATATGGCTCATGTGCTTCAATTCTTACATCTGACTTCTAATGTTCCCAATCTGGTTTTGATCGGAATTATGGTGCTGAATGTGCTGATTGCAGTAGTGGCAGTAATGTTCCCGGCTTGGAAGATGGGAAGAGAGAATATTATAAGTGAGATTAGAAGATAGATTCGTGATTGGAAATGAGTAATAAGGTGAAGCGGAAAGCAAGTCTGAAAATGGCTTGCTTTTCGCTTTACAATAAAGGGATATAATGTATAATTACAAATAAAGAGAAAAATAGAAGTTATTGTGTATAGAAAAATTCTTAGGAATGGAGGGATTTTAAAATGGCTGATAATAAAAATAGTGTACGATTAGGTGAAGGTGTAGCTGATGATTTAAAACAAAGCATTAATCAAGGATTATCAGATGTGGGTAATATACTAATAGGTGTTATTTCCCAATATGCAAAGGATAAAATTCAAGGAATTAATATTGACGAGTTGTTTAGTAAGAAAAACGAAAAAGAGTTATTAAATCTGTGGTCAACTCGGCTTGTAGAAAAAGGGCTTCTCCCACATGGTTACGCGGGGTTACCTGAGAATTTATTGATAGATAATTTACATCAAACAGGCTATTTAGATGGTATGTATGTTGGATACGCTCTTGCCATGATGTCTTTGGCAGATAACGATGCACCGAAAGATTTACTCCTTGCAGTTCGTGATGATATTCGACCTAATCTTATAGGACATCATTATAATAATAGAAATGAATTTGTAGAACGTTTCAAAAGCGAAAAATACGGTTGGATTAATAGTTTGAAGAAAGAAGATAAAACAGAAAAATAATAGAAAATTGCAATGTTCATTGGCAAGCATACAGATTCTTTTTTCAAGGGAAAGTATAAAAGCAAATGAAGGATAACAAGGGAAGTGGTTTGTTGTATTATATAACAAATTTATTCTTGGTGCTAGTATCCCATCATTTGCTATTTTGTAAAAATCGAATCCTATCGTATATTCCTTGATACGATAAGATAGAATCAGTCTTAATAATATCAGTATTATTTATATCAGTATTATTAGCGTGTCGTTTTGACATGTCTAGAGATGTTAAAACGACACTTCTAGAAATGTCAAAATGACAGGTCTGGGAAAATTTAATCAGGAGTCTATTTCTGTTCGTGTTCGGCTTTGTCGAGGAAATTCCAAGCCATTTTTACTACCTCATTTCTTAAATTCCAAATACCAGCGATACAGGATTGAATTTCATCCTGCATGGTTTTAGATCGGACGCCGCCTGTATGAAAATAGCGGGCAATCTGATTTAAGTTACTTCCGATTTTTCCAAACTCAGCGGTCAGTTTTTGTAATTCCGGGATATCAGCAACTACTTCATAGCGAATCGCTATTTTTCCTTCCAACACCATTTTGCGGATGTACTCGGATAAGGTAAGTCCAGTTTCTTCAGCCGCATCTGTTATTAACCCATATTCCATATCTGTAAAACGGACTGTGATACGATACGGACGGGAGATTGTTTTTTTGGTCTTGCCATAGGAAGCCTCCTTTCTTCTTCGTGCGTATGCACATCGTCAATACCTCGGTATTGCGCTGCGAACACAACTTTTTGTGAGAGCCAACCTGCAAATTTTAAGTGCAGGTTTATATCGAGGGAATGGGGAGCGAAATCCCCATCAAGAAATGCCAAGTCTGCAAAAACCGGGAAACGGGTTATTGTCGGACATAGGCGAATCTTGCTCTGAAATGTTTTTCCCCTTCAATAACTCTGTTTGGGAGAGGTTAAGAAACAAGCAGAAAAAAGAAAATCTTTTTGATGCTTGTTTTTTTCATGCGCTGGGATTGGGGTTATGTAAAGATGAACCTTGAAAAAAGAAAAATGTTTTTTAGAATGAGACAAGTTTCTGGACGCATAGAATCTCAAATAGGAAGGGGGTTATGCTTTTGGATGGGAAAACTTTGCAGGAATTGAAGCGTGTAAATATAAAAGAAGTAAATCCAGATGAGCTTGTGGATATTAGTGAAATTGGGATTGATATGAAACAGTCAGTACAAAAAAGAGTGAAAGAGTATGTGGAACAGGTACATAACCCTTATCTTGTCCGGGTGGGCGAGTATGTTGTGAAGATTGGATATTCTGAATGTAAAGAGACGCTGAATGATCGGATGAAACAGTATATTTCAAAAATTGCAGAAACGAAATATTAAAGTTGAATTTGCTCTTTACAATATCAGGATGTCATGGTAATTTAGATGCAGGACAAAACAGTGAAATCCTGAAATTACTATAAGAAAGAATCTCGTAGGACAGGTTCGACTGACTGAAATCAAAATAGTAAAATTAGGAGGAAGCAAAATGCAGAAAAATGTATGTTATCATACTGCAATCTATCTTCGTTTGTCGAGGGATGATGAAGATATTGATGGCAGCGCAAAACGAGAAAGCGACAGTATTTCATCCCAACGTGAGCTAGCACGTTCCTTTGTAAGAGAACAGCCGGATATGGAGTTATTCGATATTTATATTGATGACGGATATTCGGGAGCCAACTTTGACCGACCAGATTTTAAAAGAATGATGGCGGACATTGAAAATGGAAATGTAAATTGTGTCGTTGTAAAAGATTTATCCAGATTTGGACGAGATTATATTGAAGCCGGGCGGTTCATTCAAAAGACCTTCCCGGCTTTTTCTGTGCGTTTTATTGCGATCACAGATCATTATGATAGTCTGACTGCGGACCAGAGTACCACATCTCTTGTGATTCCGGTCAAAAACTTTGTGAATGATTCCTACTGTCAGGATATTTCAGAAAAGGTAAAATCACATCAGAAAATAAAACGGGAGAAAGGGAAATTTATCGGGGCATTTGCAGTCTATGGATATCAGAAAGACTATGAAGATAAAAATAAGCTGGTCATAGATGAATATGCGGCAAAGATTGTGAAAAATATTTTTACATGGAAACTGGACGGCATGAGCAACCTTGCCATTGCAAAACGCTTGAATGAGAATGGAATCTTCTCTCCATTGGAATATAAGAAATCCCACGGAGAGCATTATGCCACAGGGTTTCATGCAGGAATCGTATCCAAATGGTCTGCGGTGGCGGTAAAGCGTATTTTGACGAATGAAATTTACACCGGAACGATGGTACAGGGAAAACGGGAGAAAGTCAATTATAAGGTAGATAAGATTTTAGAAAAGCCAGAGTCTGAGTGGTTTAAGGTGGAAGGCACACATGAGGCAATCATTTCCAAAGAGGATTACCAAAATGTACAGCGGCTTTTAAAAGTCGATACCAGAGCCGGGAAGGGAAAAGAAAAAGCGCACATGTTTTCGGGACTTCTGTTTTGCGGAGATTGTAAAGAGCCGATGGTTCGTCGAATAAACCGATATAAGGGAACGGAAAAAATATATTATATCTGTTCGACGAGAAATCGGAGTGAGGGGTGCAGCAGGCACAGTATTTCAGAAGCAGATTTGAAAAAAGTGGTATTCCGGATCATACAGTCGCAGGTTGAACTTCTGATTGATGTAAATCGGCAGATGCAGTATCTCCAGACAAAGGAAATGAACTTTGAGGATGTGGTCGGATTTGATAAAGAGATTACTCGATTAAGGAATGAGCAGGAAAAATATCTGGAGCTGCGGGCGGGACTTTATGAAGATTTGAAGAGGGGAGTAATTACGCAGGCAGACTTTAAGAACTTTAGTGCGATTTATGAAAAGCAATACATGGAGACAGAGCAGGCGCTTGAGAAACAGGAAGAGATGTTAAACAGACTGTTTTATAAAGGGATACAATCAGGTGTAAAGTTGGAACGCTTGAAAGAGACCATGCAGATTACCACATTAGACAGGGATACCCTATTAGCCTTTGTAGGCAGGATAGAAGTGTACGAGGAGAAAAAAGTATCGGTACAGTTTTGCTGTCAGGAAGAAATGAAAAAGATGTTGGTGTTGTCAGAATTTCTTTCATCTCAATCAGAAATTGTGAAAGAGGTGGTCTAAATGGCAAGAACATCTAAGAGAAAAAAAGAGAATTTGGAATATCAAAATATAACTGAAAACAAAGCTGGAAAAGTTTTTCGGGTGGGGATTTATGCAAGGCTGTCAGTGGATAGTACGGAAAAGAAAAATGAATCCATTGAAAGCCAGATAGAAATTGCACGAAAGCATATTGAGAGTTTACCCAATATGATAATCGTAGAAGTATATTCTGATTTGGGAACAACAGGTACAAATTTTGATAGACCTGATTTTCAGAGGATGCTGCAAGATATTCGGAAAAAGAAAATAAACTGTGTGGTGGTAAAAGATTTTTCGAGATTTGCTCGTGATTATATTGAAACTGGGAATTACTTAGAAAGAATTTTCCCATTTATGGGAGTGAGATTTATTTCCGTGACGGATCATTACGATAGTGAGAACCCAGTAGATGGTAATGGGAAAATGAAAATCAATCTGAAAAATATTGTTAATGAGTTGTATGCTAAAGATATTTCACAGCGTGTTGAAAGTTCTAAAAGGGCAAAGTTGGAAAATGGAAGCTACATCGGAGGCATCCCTGCTTATGGATATGAAAAGCATAAGATTCAGGATAAGTATGTACTGTTTAAAGAGAAGGAAACCAGTACGATTGTTCAGAGAGTATATGAAATGTATGATTCGGGAAAAAGAATTTCAGAAATTATAAAGTTTTTATATGAATTGAAAGTTCATAGACCGACAGAATATCAGAAAACGAAACATGTCTATTGCCAAAACGGAGAAACTTTAAAACAATGGTCAGAAGTGACTTTGACAGCAATGTTGACAAATCCAATTTATATTGGAACTCTGATTCAAAAAGGTGGGAAGGTAAAAGAGCCTATTATTATTGAAAACGCACATGAGGGAATCGTATCGAAAGAGTTATTTTATCGTGTGAATACATCTTTTGAAGAAAGAAAATCAGAGAAAAAGATTTTTTATACGAAAGAGTTGCAGGAACCAGATATTTTTCGAGATATCCTGTATTGCGGAGAGTGTGGGCATAAGTTAAGAAGAATTTGTACCTCTAAAAAGCAATCTTATAAACAGGTATTACGAAGATATGTGTATGGATGCACTAACATTGGCAGGATTGATGGGGATAGATGCGATAGCCATTATATTCCTATGAAAACGATAGAGGAAATTGTTTTACAGGTTTTGAAAAAAGAATATATGCTTAGTTCTTTTCGAGCAAAGGATTACACTTCACATAATAATGAAATTGCACAGAAGAAAAAGCTACAACTTTTTCAAGAACAGAAAAGCGCAGAGGAACAGATGGAAGGCATTAGCTTAGATTTGAGCAGGACTTATATGGAATATCGGCAGAAGAAAATTTCTAAGGAACAATTTCTGAACTATAAAGAGAAAACGGAAGGTGTAAGGAGTGCTTTAGAGAAATCAATACTTGAAATACAGGAGAGACAGAATCAAATTGATGAGAGATCAGAGCGTGAAAATAAAATTATTCGTGCTTTAGTGAGATGTAAAGAGGGGGAGGCGTTGAATTATGATTTAATTCATACCCTGATAAAACGAATTGATGTTTATGCAGATGCTCGGCTGGAGGTACAGTTTTATTTCCAAAAGTCTGAATTATTGCAGGAGAAGAAAGGGGATAGGTAATGTAATGGAAGTGAGAATTGCACTGTATATGAGATTATCTATGGAAGATAAGGAAAACGAGGAAGAAAGCAATAGCATATTAAATCAAAGACTTTTGCTGAGAAGATTTGTACTAGACAAGTTTGTGGATGTTAAAACTGAAGTCATGGAATTTGTGGATGATGGATATTCGGGAACGAATTTTGATCGTCCTTCCGTTAAGGAATTATTGGAGAATGCGAAAGAGGCAAAGATAGATTGCATTATAGTGAAAGATTTTTCCAGATTTTCCAGAGATTACATAGAGATGGGGGCGTACTTGGAGCAGATATTTCCCTTTCTAGGTATAAGATTTATTTCTGTGAATGATCATTATGACAGTAATGATTATATTGGAAAATCAGCAGGTATGGATACATCCTTTAAGTATTTGGTTAATGATTTATATGCGAAAGACATTTCTGTAAAAGTAAAATCAACATTGGAAATGAAACGTGAAAAGGGAATCTATGCCAATGGAAGCACACCTTTTGGATATATGAAGTCTAAAGAGGATTGTCATTTGCTTGAGCCAGTAGAACCGGAGGCGGGGATCATCAGAAGAATATTTCAAATGACATTGGAAGGGTATTCTTCCAGTAAAATAGCAAAACTATTTAATGAGGAAGGTGTTATGACGCCGATGGAATATAAAATAAAGCGTGGAATTACTATGATGAAACCCAAAGGAAATAGATTTCTGTGGGATGGTTCTACGATTTGCCAAATGTTACGGAATGATTTTTATGCAGGAAATTGGGTGTATGGAAAATATGAAACCAATGCGGTTGGTGGAAAAGCAAGATTAAAGCCGAGAAGTGAATGGAAAATATATTATAATCATCATGAGGCAATTATAGATCGGGAGACATTTAAAATGGTACAGCAAAGCAGAGGAAGAAAAAAGTCTGTGCAAAAGAGGGAAAAGCATCCGTTGACGGGAAAGATTGTCTGCGGGTGCTGCGGTAAAAATCTGAAGATTGAACATTCATTGAATCCATATTTTTTCTGTGCAACCAGATATAAAACCGATTCACCGGAATGCGTGAAGAAAGTAAATGTGATGTTTATAGAACAGATGATTTTGTATATGTTGCAGCAGGAGATATTGAAACAGGAAGAGGTATCAAAATGGCAGCAGGATTGTGCTATGCAACTGAGGGAGAGATATAAAAGTGTTATACAGAAGATCAATGGGATTGATGCAGAAGTAAAGCAGATAGAAGAAGGGAAAATGGAGGGGTATGAGAAGTACAGAGGGAAAGAAATTTTAGTGGATGAATATAGGGAGATCCTGGATGGCTTGAGGAAGAAAGAGGAAAAATTGATTAGAGAGAAGGGAAGGTTAGAAGATAAACTAGAGAAGATAAAAAATAAGATTTCAGAGATTGCAGGAGAAGGAGGGTATGTGTGGGAAGGATGTGATATTATAGAGTTAGATCAGGATGTGGTGGATACGTTTGTGGAGAAGGTTGTAGTGTGGGATGAGAAGGAAGTAGAGATAGAGTGGAGGTTTAAAGGAAATAGTGTATTATAAAAGTTTAGAAGAGGGAGAAACTTGTAGCAACAAGATTCTATCTTTTGTGGTAAAATGAAACATAATATAAGATATTTGGAGACGTGGGGAGAAAATATATGAATATGAATTATATAAAAGAAATTGCAGAAGCTTTATCGGATAATCATGCGGTATTAATGGTAGGCGCTGGGTTTTCGAAGAATGCAGAGAAGGTAGCTGTTACAGATAAGAAATTTTTGAATTGGAATGAGCTTTCAGATTTATTTTATGAAACTATTTATGATGAAAATGGAGGACCGGGAAAGGAATATAATAGTTCATTAAGATTGGCTCAAGAAGTAGAAGTAACAGTAGGGCGTCCTAAGTTGGAAAAATTAATAAGAGAAGCGGTGCCAGATTTAGACTATGCACCATCTGAATTATATATGAAGATGATGGGAATGCCATGGAAAGATGTATTTACTACAAATTACGATACCTTATTAGAGCGAGCTGCTGATAAAGTTACAAAACGTAGGTATAATGTTGTCATAAGTCAAAATGATTTAGTGAATAGCAATGATGCACCGAGAATACTAAAATTACATGGATCATTTCCTTCTTATCGTCCCTTTATTATAACAGAAGAGGATTATAGAACTTATCCGATTAAATTTGCGGCGATGGTTAATACAGTTCAACAAGCGCTGTTAGAGAATGTATTTTGTATGATAGGATTTTCATGTGAAGATCCTAATTTTATAAATTGGATTGGATGGATACATGATAATTTAGGTAAAAGTAGTTCTCAAAAAATGTATATGATATCAGTTTCACATATTGCAGAGGCAAAGCGCAAATTACTTTTTGAACGTAATATAATTGTTGTTGACTTACAAGAATTATGGCCAACCAAAAGTGTTTCCGCTAGATTAAGTGCTTTTTTTGAAGAGTTGAAATTAAGGGTAGAAGAAAAAAACAGGAAAGATAATTGGTTTGATTATGGAAAAATTGATTTGCATCATACTACTGACTTTTCCCAAAAGACAGAAATAATGAACAAGTTGAATGAATCATATCCGGGATGGATTTTTCTTCCTTGGAAGATGAAAAATAAGGTTAAATTTATCTTAGATAAACTTGAGTATTTAAACAAATTTGAAGATGTTATTTTTGAAGAACAAGTAAATTATATGTATGAGTATGTAAAGTTACTAGAGATTGCGGGACGACCAATTTTAGCACAGGTTGTGAATCAATTCTGGGAAGTGTTAGTGAAAAGCGACGAAAAGAAAATAGAAAATGGTTTAAATGATAAGTTAAAATATAAAAAGCAGGTAATATATTTACATCTCTTACGTTCATTTAGGGAATTAGCAGACTGGGAAAAATATGATATATGTCATAAAAAAATTGATACAACTATTTTAGATTATGATAGCAAACAGTTTTTATCCGCTTGTGATTGTTGGAGATACCTCTATAGGTTTCAGGACGAAGAATTAAGAAGTGAGTTGGAGTCGTGGGAGGTGGCCGAGGGGGATGTATACTGGCCGTTAGTGAAAGCAAGTATATATGCTCTTGTTGGAGAAGTATCAAAGGCAGATGGAATTTTGTTAGATACACTTATTTTGGTTCGAAAGCAATTAGTAAAGGCAAGTGGAAATGAGTATTTATCTTCTATAGAAGAGAGTATTGTTTCATTGATTAACTTTATTCGTCAGGGAACTATAGGAGGAAATAGGATAGAGAGTACAGAGGAGTGTATTCATGAAAGTGATGTGTCATGGTGGAGTGAAAATGATAAGTATTGCTTATATTTGAATGCAGATGAGAAAAATAAAAAAACTTTTGAAACAAAACATAATTTTGATTTGTCATCTACATATACAATGCACATGGGGATAGATAATTCAGATGTATTCTATGCATTAGAGTATTTGAGATTTTTGGAACAAACAGGGCATCCATTTAGATTGCGGAATGTAACGAATACTAAAGGTTTATATGGAACGATAAAAAGGGTTGTGCCATATTATCCGCATTGGTGTTTTATGCAGATTCTTATATCACAAGATAAAAAACATTTAGATTTATTATTTGGAAGAGTTGAGTTAGCTAATTTATCACAAGAGGAAGTTGATAGTATTGCAAAAGAATATTTACAAATATTTCAGATTGTAATGAAAAATGTTAATCCTGAGAACTGTTTTTGGGCAAAATCAATATATGAGCAGGCGGCAATTGTACTTCCAGAAATTATCGCTAGATTTTGTTATAAATGCTCAAGTGATGTGTTAGATGAAATTTTTAATATGGTTCTTGATTTGTGTTTGCGTAATATTAGAACAAATTTTAAAGGAATTAACAAAATTTTTAAGGGTTTGTTTAAAGCGTTTACCATACAGGAGCAAAAAGAGCGAATTGAGAAAGTGTTACAATTTCCAATGGAGATGGATCGAATGAGTGATTATTGTGATCCTATTTTGTATATAAATAAACCTAAAGAAAAATATATTCTTGGTGTTGATTTATATAATAGTACTCTTTTTAAAATAAAGCAGATGATAAATGAAGGTAATAAAGAGGAGAGAGAGGTTGCAATTAATCGTTTAGTCATTCTTGCGCAAATTGTCGTATTAAATGAAACAGATAAAAAATATTTATGTGATATTTTGGAAGAAGATGAAACATTAGAAAATAAAGATTTATTGTATATGTTAGATAAACAAACATATGCGAAAAACTTAAAACAGATATTTGATAATACGTTAGAGAGAATGAAAAGGGATTCAGATACCAAAATATTTTCTTCGGGAGGAAATAACTATAGGGATTTAATAAAGAATCTTAAAGAGATAGGGATATGTGGAATATGTTTAGAAGAAACCTTTGAAGTAATGAAAAACTTAGTTTTGACCAATAAATATTGGAGGGAAAACGAACAACCAGAAGCAGAGGAAAGAATTCGCCAGACATTTTTGATTGCTATTGGAATAATTATATTATGGGTTAAGAACGGTAAGGTTTTATCTAACACGGTAATGGAAAATGTGCTTGCATATTTTGATGCATTGAAAGAGGTATATGGAAATTCCGTCACAATTGAAATGATTCAAGCTTGCTTTGTGAAAAAAGTAGATATTGATATAGAAGATTTCCGGAAAAACATTTGGTTATGCGATGAGCAAGAACTGAATTTACTTAAAGATTTTTATGATATGCTTTATGTGAATTGTTTTGACGTGAAAAATGATGATATGCTATTAGAGTGTACTAATATTGTAGCGGAGGTTTCAATATGTAGAATGACCTGTTGTGAAGTGGTACAAAGTATACCTGTATTAAAGGTATGCAACATATTGGTGAAGAGCAATCTTGAACTAGATAAGGAGTTGCTGATTTTGTTTGCAGGATTATCAAAGCTTCGTGACGAGACAACAATAGAAGATGCAGATTCTGAACAAGAGGCTTTGTATAAGTTGAGATGTAGGATAATGGCGTGCCAAATTGCAAAAGAGCTTTATGCAAAAAGGATAAAATCTGAATGTATAGATGAATGGAAACAAATTAGTGAGGATAAGGATGAATTTATTGAGATAAGAAATATTGACTTTGATTTTAAGGAGAATGATTAGGGCAATTGTAACATACACATTCAGTGAGCAAGCTGAGTGTGCATGTTGCTATAAGAATTAAGAGCACTTTGCAATGATTTAACAAAGAAGTTTTGTTTTTTTAGCAATAAATTAACTCACCCTACCATTTTTGAACTATTCATAGCTTGAAATCTCATAAATACACTAAAAAATCTTCAAAAACTTTTCTGCAACTACTTGACACAAGAGGGAATCGTGAGAGGGAATGATCCATATTTATATGGAGAAAAAGTAAAGGCTTATCTCAGGAGAGGCGCAAGACCATTGCCAGGATTTACAGAATATCCAAATCCGCAGGTGGGATATGGGGCATTGTGTCTGAGAGATAGTCTGCCGCTCTAGAAACAGCCATCGAATTGCTGAAGGGAAAAAAGGTTCTCGTATAAATTTCATCGACAAAATTTCCCAAAATAACCTGCTCATCCATCTCCCCTAGCAATGAAATTTTCCCACTTCTTTATTTAATATTTTCCCTTGAAAACAGTGGATTTCTCCTTTGTTTTTGCAGTACGAACCGTGGATGAAATGCTGGGAAACAGCAATGTCGAATATGGTATCCGGTATGGTGTGGTACATGATATAGGTATTGACTTTGTGGATATTTAGTATCATAATACTGAATAGACACAAC
>UMDW01012405.1_pt1 | contig 18087 bp, 18 predicted proteins | sample 1964611 | NCBI WGS metagenome assembly UMDW01 (sample SAMEA4836006, study PRJEB28245) | human gut metagenome | biome: gut microbiome; material: fecal sample | place: Denmark | collected 2008 | reverse complement strand
GGGAACGAACATTTCAGACAGCTAATGGAAAAGACGCACGCACTTTATGACTACATTATTATTGACACGCCACCGCTTGGAAGTGTGATCGATGCAGCGGTCATTGCGAAAGAGTGTGACGGGGCAATGCTCGTCATTGAAAATGATGCGATCAGTTATAAAATGGCACAGAAAGTAGAGCGACAGCTGGAACGATCCGGATGTCGGATTCTCGGGGCAGTGTTAAATAAAGTAGATGTCAGAGCAAAAGGGTATTATGGAAAATATTACTATAGTAAATATTATGGTGGGGATTATAGTAGTGCTTATTATCAAAAACCAGAAGAAATTAAGCCAAAAATGTAGGGTGTTTAAGTAGATTTAGTAATGAATCAGCTAGCAGGGGGGGAAGGAATGAAAAATCTTTTAATTATTGGTGCGGGAGGACAAGGAAAAGTTGTAAAAGAAACGGCAGATGCATTGGGGAGATTTGAGAGAATAGAGTTTCTTGATGATATGAATCCAAAGGCAATTGGGAAATTAGAGGAAATGGGGCAATTTCGAAATCAATTTGATTGTATATTTCCAGCAGTGGGAAATAATGAACTTCGTAGAAAAATCATGGAGAATGCGAAAAAAATGAATTATGAAGTGCCGGTATTAGTACATCCTACAGCTTATGTAAGCCCAAGTGCAACGCTGGGAAATGGGACTATTGTAGAGGCTATGGCTGTGATACACACAAAAGCAGTAGTTGAGGAAGGGTGTATTATTGCGATTGGTGCTTTGGTTGATCATGAGGCTTTGATTGAAAAATATACATATATAAACTGTGGAACAATTGTAAAGGCAAATGCAAAAGTGGGGCAGTTATTAACGATTCCAAGTGAAATTATTGTTACGAAAGAGGAAATGAAAAATGAATAAGCAAAACATATTAACAAAGAGGCAACAATATTATTTGAAATTAAAAAAGATTATCGATACTATTTGTGCCTTATTAGGTAGCATAGTTTTACTTCCAATATTTCTCATTTTGTGTTTAGTCATTAAGATTGATTCTAAAGGTCCTATTCTGTTTAAGCAAAAACGAGTAGGAATTGGTAAAAAGCATTTTTATATATTGAAATTTCGAACAATGAAAATAGACACTCCAAAAGATATGCCTACACATATGCTTGCAAATCCAGAACAATATATTACAAGGGTAGGAAAGTTTTTAAGAAAGACAAGCTTAGATGAATTACCACAGATTTTCAATATTATTCGAGGAGACATGGCAATTGTTGGACCAAGACCGGCGCTTTGGAATCAATATGATTTGATTGAAGAACGAGATAAATATGGAGCGAATGATATTCTACCGGGATTGACTGGATGGGCTCAAATTAATGGAAGAGATGAACTTGAAGTTTCTGCGAAAGCAAAATTGGACGGATTTTATGTAAAACATGTGGGACTGCGCATGGATACAATCTGCTTTTTACGTACTATTTTTTCTGTTTTAAAATCAGAGGGAGTGGTAGAAGGAGGAACCGGACAGATAAATAGAAATACAAGCGAAACTTCCCCCAAAATGAAAAAAAAAAGAATTCTAGTAGTATGTCAGTACTATAAACCAGAACCGTTTCGTATTTCTGATATTTGCGAGGAAATGGTTCGAAGAGGACATGAGGTACATGTTGTTACTGGCTATCCGAACTATCCAGAGGGTATTCTGTATGAGGGATATGGAAAAGGAAAGAAGATTGACGAAATTATCAATGGTGTGAAGGTGCATCGTTGCTATACGGTTCCAAGAGAAACAGGTGCTGTAAAAAGAATGTTGAACTACTATAGTTATGCAATATCTTCTGTGAAATATGTTCTTTCCAAAGAATGTAAGGCAACCGATGGGAAATCGTTTGATGTTGCATTTTGTAATCAGTTGTCACCAGTTATGATGGCGCATGCTGCAATGGCTTATAAAAAGAAATATAAAGTGCCGGTAATTATGTATTGTTTGGATTTGTGGCCAGAGAGTTTGATTGCAGGTGGCATTACGAGAGAATCGGTACTTTACAAATATTACCATCGTGTAAGTAAAAATATTTATAAAAAGATGGACAAAATATTAATCACATCTCGTATGTTTTCAGAATACTTACAGAATGAGTTCGGAATCGAAAAGGAAAGAATAGAATACCTTCCACAATATGCAGAAGGAATTTTTGAAAAAGCAAAGCAAAAAGAAACGACAGAAACTTTTGATTTTATGTTTGCAGGTAATATAGGAGCTATTCAAAGTGTAGATTCTATTATTGAAGCAGCGTCGTTATTAAAAGAGGAACCTGTAAGATTTCATATCATTGGAAGCGGTAGTGATTTGGAACGACTTGAGAAACTTGGAGAAAAAGCAGAAAATGTAATCTTCTATGGTAGAAGACCATTGGAAGAAATGCCGGATTTCTATGCAAAGGCAGATGCCATGCTCATTACATTACAGGCGGATCCGGTTCTTAGTATGACACTACCTGGAAAGGTACAGTCTTATATGGCAGTTGGAAAACCGATTATAGGTGCAATTGATGGAGAAACTAAGAAAGTCATCGAAGATGCAAAATGTGGGTATTGTGGGAAAGCGGAAGATGCGAAAGCATTATCAGAAAATATTAAACAATTCATTAAGAATCCAGAGAAAGGCTTGATGGGTGAAAATGCAAGAGCATATTATGAGCAGCATTTCGAACAAGGGAAGTTTATGGATCAGTTGGAAACGGTAATTATTGGAGAAAGGTTAAAAAATAGAGATGTATAATGTTGCAGTTACAGGGGCATCTGGTAAATCAGGACAATATTTTCTTAAAAGGCTATTAAGTGAGAAGGAACATGTAAAAGATTTTAAGTTTTTTTTAATCTGCAGAAAACAAGGGGAATATTCTAAAAATACAGAAGGGTATCAAATCATTCAACGTGTTTTAGGAGAAACAGAACTTCAAGTTGAATTGGCGGAAAACGATTTGCAAGATAAAGCAGAATTAAAATTGTTTTTCAAAGAACACCATATTGATATGCTTTTGCATATCGCAAGCGTAAAGTTATCACCATATGTCGTACCAGCAGCTATAAGAGGTGGAGTCAATAATTTTATTCTAGTTCATACAACTGGAATTTATTCAAAATATAAGGCAGCAGGTGAAGAATATAGACAGATAGAAGCAAGAATTCAAAAACTCGCAGAAGAATATAGAAGCAAAGGTCGAAATATAGCTATGACAATTTTAAGACCTACAATGATTTATGGAGACCTACAAGATAAAAATGTATCTGTTTTCATCAAAATGGTAGATAAACTTCGGATTTTTCCTACAGTCAATGGGGCGAGATATGATTTACAGCCAGTATGGTGTAAAGATTTAGGGGATGCATATTATGATGTTATGCTGAATTGGGAAACAACACAGAACAAGGAATATATACTGTCTGGAAAAGAGCCAATTCAGTTAAGAACAATGTTTGAAGCAATGGCAAAACAGCTTGGAGTAAAAAATGTATTTATTAGTTGTCCTTATCCAATTGCTTATGCTGGTGCATGTATAATTTATATATTAACATTAAAGAAAATAGATTATAGAGAAAAAGTACAGCGATTAGTAGAGCCAAGAGCATATTCGCATGAAAAAGCAACAAAGGATTTTGGGTATGATCCAGTTCCGTTTGAGGTAGGTGTGAAAGAAGAAATCAAAATGTATAAAAAATAGCGTAAGGGGGAGATGTTAAAAATGGATTGTAGAAAAGAAAGAAGTGAAAATATAGATTTACTTAGATTAATAGCGATGATATTTATGGTTTGTATTCATTATGTTGGGTGGGGGAGGGGCAGCAAGCTCACGCAATATTACATTTTTTAACCTAGCTTTTACGGGTGGAGTAGCTGTTGCATGTAATTGTGCAGTAAATTGTGTTTATATGATTTCAGGTTACTATATTAGTGGTGATGAAACATTTGAAAATTTCAAAAAGCGCATAAAAAGAGTTTGGATTCCTACGGCTATTTATTCTATTTCTATCCATTGATTTTAGTTACAATGGGAGAAATATCATTAAATACAAAACAAATTATTTATTTTTCCCAGTATGGAGCAATCAATATTGGTTTTCAACTGTTTTTATAGCAGTGACATTATTGTTAGCTTTTTTAGGAAAGTTTCTTAAAGGACTAGACAGAACATATTTGATAAGATTAATGATTATATTACTTTTTGTAGATTGCATTCAACCAATGTTAGGATGCAACGCGCTTTCTAACATTAGATATGGATTATTGCATTGTATCACTGTGTACGTTGTTGGATATGTAATAAAGACAGAACAAATTAGTATAAAGAAATTATATTGCGTAATTATTTTTACTATTTGTGTTGTTTTAATTGGATTTATAACAATAGTTTCGCTTCTTATTGCTGGAGATAGAATTCGGACGATTGATGACTATAATTCTCCATTAATGGTTATACAGTCCATAGCCTTCTTTCTGTTTTTTAAGAGTTTAAAAATAGAAAAAGTTAGTTTTTCAAAAATATCGCCATATATATTTGGAGTATATTTGCTAAATGACAATTCTTATGCTAGAGAATTTTTATGGCAAAAAGTATTTTATTACAGAAATTTTTATGAAAGCTATTTCTTACCATTACATTTTATAGTGACGGTGATTCTATTTCTTGTTATTGCATTAATTATAGAATATTTGAGAATAAATTTATGGAAAAAATTAAGGAGGATTCATAAATAATGGCTGATTTGACAGTGCTTATTTTGGCTCAAAACGAAGAAAAGAATATTGTACGCAGTATTCGTTCGGTAAAGAGAATTGCAAAAAGAATTCTTGTTGTGGATAGTGGTAGTACAGATCGGACAATTGAATTAGCTAAACAAAATGGTGCAGAAGTTGTACAACACAGCCCATTTGTGAATTATGCAACTCAATTTAATTGGGGATTAGATCATACCAACATTGATACTAACTGGATATTGCGATTAGATGCTGATGAGCAAGTTACACCTGAATTAGCGCGAGAGATTGAGAATGCTTTAGAAGAACATAGTCAAGATGATGTTAATGGTTTTGAGGTACGTTGCCGTATTATTTTTATGGGACGGTGGATTCGTCACGGAGGAACATATCCGTTAATTATTCCAAGATTGTTTAGACGAGGTTTTGGACGAGTAGAAATGCGCAAAATGGATGAACATACACTGATTCAAGGAAAAGTGATGCGCTTTCAAAATGATTTGATTCACTATGATTTTAAAGGATTGCATGAATGGATAGATAAGCATAATAAATATTCTGTTAGAGAATGTCAAGATTATTTTGAAAGAAAAGAAACTCATGAAGAGCAAATGAAAGGAAATTTAACGGGTAATCAAAGGCAGAGAAAAAGATTTCTTAAAAATGGAGTTTATTATAATTTGCCATTGTTTTTGAGAGCCCATTTATATTTTATTTATCGTTATTATATTCGGTTAGGATTTCTGGATGGAAAAGAAGGAAAGATTTTTTGCTTTTTACAAGCTTATTGGTATCGTTTTTTAGTAGATGCGAAGATTTATGAAAATGAGAAAAATAGTAGTAAAGAGGATTGATAAAAATGCGAAAGATTTTAATTTTGACTGGAAGATATTTGCCAGGATATAAAGATGGAGGCCCTTTGAGAACTTTGTTTAACATCACTGAATCACTTGGAGATGAGTATGAGTTTTATATTATATGTTTAGATCGTGATCATGGTGACGAGACGGCGTATCCTAATATTCTTCGGAATGATTGGAATCAAGTTGGGAAAGCAAAAGTTTGGTATATATCTCCAGGAGGATGGACATTTGCCTTTCTGAAAAAAATGACACATGAAATGGATGTAGTGTATTTAACCAGTTTTTATGATGCGTATGGCTATAAGACATTGCTTTTGCACAGAATAGGTTTGATTAAACAATGTAAAATTGCACTAGCATCTATGGGAGTCTTTTCCGAAGGAGCATTATCCCATAAATCGGTTAAAAAAAATATTTTTATTAACCTATGTAAAACATTAGGATTATTTAGAAACATTACATGGTCGGTGACTTCTGAGTTAGAAAAAAAAGATGTAGAAAGATGTATAGGGGAAAATCTTGAGTGTGTGATTGCGGAGGATTTGCCAAGAAATAGTGTGCCAGGAATAAAGAAAAGAGAAGAAAGAAAAATAAAGAAAATTATTTTTTTATCAAGGATTTGTCCTCAAAAAAACCTCTTGTTTGCGATAAAAATTTTACAAAATGTAAATGCAGAAGTTATATTTGATATCTATGGGCCAATACAGGATGGAATATATTGGAATAAATGCAAGGAAGAACTGAAAAAACTATCTAAGAATATAAAGTGGAGTTATAAGGGAAATGCAAATCCTGAAAAGGTGCAGGATATATTTTCGGAATATGATGTATTTTTATTTCCAACGATGGGAGAAAACTATGGACATGTAATATTTGAGGCGTTGTCTGTTGGATGTATACCAGTCATTAGTGATCAAACACCTTGGAAGGAAATAGATAAAAAAAATGCAGGATATACGTTGGGGCTAACTCAAATACAAGAATATTCAAAGGCGATAGAAGAACTTGTAGATATGGATCCGTATAAAAAAATGAAAATGGCTCAAAATGCTGTTCAAATTGCAATAGATAAAGTTGAACAGAATCGTGAAGAAACAGGTTACAGAAAAATTTTTGGATAAGGATATAATATGAGAATGAAAATATTGTGGCTGACAAATATTCCATCACCATATAGAGTGGATTTTTTTAATGAATTAGGAAAATATTGTGATTTAACTGTATTGTTTGAGAAGAAAGCTTCGGATGAAAGGGATGATAGTTGGAAGGCATTCAATGCGGATAATTTTCAGGAGGTTTATTTAAGGGGAAAAAGTATTGGCGTCGCAGAGGCTTTTTGTCCGGGTGTGATAAAATTTTTGAATTGCACTTACGATCATATAGTTGTTACAAATTTTTCAGACCTTACAGGTATGTTTGCAATTGCAGTTCTCCGAGCAAAAAAAATTTCATATATCATTGAGAGTGATGGTGGATTTGCAGGCACTGGTTGCGGCGTGAAGGAAAGAATCAAGCGATGGTTATTGTCAGGCGCAAAATTATATTTTAGTACGGCAATCGAGCATGATAAATATTATCTGACTTATGGTGCTAAACCAGAGGAGATTGTTAGATATCCATTCACATCACTTCATAAAAAAGATATACTCACCAAACCAGTGAGCCACCTCGAAAAGATTGCATTACGAGAAAAATTAGGCATGAAGGAAGAAAAAATCATTCTGTCTGTTGGGCAATTTATTCATAGAAAAGGTTATGATATCCTTTTTAAAGCTCTTTGTAAATTAGATTCTTCGATAGGATGTTATATTTTGGGTGGTAAACCAACAGAGGAATATGTTCAAATGATTAAGGAACTTAATTTAACAAATGTTCATTTCATAGATTTTAAATTGAAGAACGAATTGAATGAATATTATAGAGCTGCAGATCTGTTTGTTCATCCAACAAGAGAAGATATCTGGGGATTGGTTATTAACGAAGCAATGGCACAAGGCTTACCGATTGTTACAACAGAACGTTGTGTGGCTGGTCTAGAACTTATAAAAAATGCTTTTGCTGGATGTATTGTTCCTGTAGAGGATGTTGAGAAGCTTGCTGAAGCTATAGAAGAAGAATTAAAGAATATTTCAAATGAAAGAAGTTGTGCGATTTTACAAACAATTCAGGGGTATACAGTAGAGCAGATGGCAGATATACATATGAAGGCTTGGGTTGGTTTATGTATGTAGGAGGTAATATTGAAAAAAATAGTTTATTTAGGATATTTAGTAACGCCTGAAGAGGCGAATAGGGTTTCGGGAGCTTCTGTTGCTGGGAATAAAATGCAATGGAATGTAATAAAAAACTTGGGAGTTATGGAAGGGATAGATGTTAGTTGTGTAACAGTTACTCCATTGGCTTCATATCCAAGAGATAAGAAAATATATCAACAGAAAGAAGAACAGACTCTATTTCAAAATGTTAATGTAAACAGAATTTCATATTTGAATTTTCCAATTGTTAAACAATTGTGGCAAATTGTGAATGTATATCGAACTGCGAAAAAGATGGTAATAAAAGAGAACGCGGACACAGTTTTTTGTTTTAACCTATTTCCTCAAATTGGAATTCCAATGCGTTGGTTGAAAAGGAAATTTCCCTATTTAGATACGGTGTGTTTGCTTGCGGATTTACCTATTGATGATAATACAGAAAGAAAAGGTGTATCTGTTTGGCTAAGAAATATTATGGAAAAATCAACTTGGAAGAGTATGAAAATCTGTGATAAGTATATTGTTTTAAATAAGGAAGTCATAAGAAAATATCTACCGAACAAGGAATATATAGTTATCGATGGTGGAGTATCTGATGATGATGTAAAAAAATATGAAGATTATGTAGTTAAAAATGAGGAATACAGTATTATGTACTGTGGAGCTTTAACAGAGTATAATGGTATATTGAATTTACTTCAAGCCATGCAGTTGGTTAAAGATGAAGACATTTATTTAGATATTTATGGAGGGGGATATTTAGAAGATGTAGTAAGAAGTGCTGCACAACAAAGAAGAAATATACGGTATCATGGCAGGGTAGATAACCAAACAATTATAAAAAAACAAAGAGAGGCATGGTTGCTTATTAATCCAAGAGTCATTAATGATCCAATTGCAGAAGTAACTTTCCCTTCTAAAACATTCGAATATATGCTTAGTGGGACGCCGGTATTAACAACAAGGCTGAATGGCTATAGTGAAGAATATGAGGGGAAAATGATATTTGCAGAATCAGATTCTGCCGAAAAAATTGCTGAAGGTATCGAAAAAGTAAAAAGAATGGGGAAAGAGGAATTACAAAGCATAAGTCGTGAAGCTAAAAAATTTGTTGTGGAAAAGAGATGTTGGAGTGGTCAAAGTAAAAAAATTGCAGATTTTATAGAAGGAAATGGACCGAAAGGGGAGTAGCATGACAGTAGAAACGAAAAGATTCTCAATAAGTATAACATTTTTATTAGCGGTTCTTATGGTCGCAAGATTTTCATGTATTGCGCTGTCAAATTTTCCTTTGATGAGTATGAAATTTGTTTTTGTGTATGGCATTATGTTTTTGGGAGTCTTTTCTCTTGAAAATAATAGAATTTCAAAACGCGAATTTATCTGTTTTTCTTTCTTGATGATGTATGTTTTTGTCGTGTTTATGAAGACGGTTTTCAATACAGGGAATTTATTTAACACAGAGGCGTTCAATGCATATGTTCTTTTATTTTTATTTTATATATATATGTATATAAAAAGAATTAGTATAAAAAATAAAAAGCGAATTTTTATAGTGGCAATTATAGGATTTACATTTACTTATTTATATTCGATAAAATGGTTGAGTGTAGACCCAAATTTGAGTAGAAAAGCAGCGGCAAACATTAAGGCGGAACAAGGAGTAGATACATTAAATGCAATAGGAGGATTTGATACAGTATATGGTTCCATATTAGTGATAATTATATTATTGTTTCTTTACCAATTATTATCCAGTAAATGGAAAAAGATAGTTTGTTGTTTCCTTATAATTAGCAGTATAATTTTTGTTCTTATGGCATCGTATGGAACTGCAATTGTTCTTTTAGTTATAGCTTTGAGCTTATGGACTATGCAAACTAATAGAGTGTTTGGCGGAATTATGCTAGGGATATTAATATTAGTAGCAGTGAATCATGTGGAAATGGGAGCAATGATTAGTCGGTGGTCGCAAAAAATCGATTATTCGGAAATGTTATCACAAAAGATGAATGAAATTGGGTTTATTTTACAAACAGGCGAGGCAGCAGGTACATTGGCAGGAAACGAAGGGAGACTGGCCAGAATGGGATGGTCAGTAGAAACATTTCTAAAATATCCGATATTTGGAGCTTACGGAAAGAGCAATGCTTTAATAGGTTACCATTCTGAATTGGTTGACTCATTGGCGAAATTTGGAGTTCTTGGATTTATACCATTGATTATGTTTTTTTGGTGTTTTTTTAAAGATATTTATAGTGGTTTAAAGACTGCTGAAGGGAAAAGATGTTGTGTTTTAGTTGGAATTATGTATATAGCGATTGCACTTTTAAATCCAGCTTTATATACCCAGCAAGTGCTTCCAATATTTATTTTGCTTCCAATATGTGAAAGTTTTACGTTAAAGAATAAAGGAAAAGGATAGAAAACACATATGAAAAAAGTATTGATTTTTCATCATTATAATAGTTCAGTCGGGGCAGGCTTATCGTTGCTACATATTCTGCAAAGTTTATCTCGGGATAAATTAGAGGTTACAGTATGCCTTCCCAAAATAAAAGGGGATTTAGATTTAAAAGTTTTGAATCTTGGTTATAAGGTTATATATTCTGACGCGGTTATTCCATATATGCATTTTAGTGGAAATCATACATTATTTTTATCAAGAAGACATTTGCGAAATTGTATGATTATAAAGCAGAGCCTAGAAGAAATACATAGAATAATACAAGAGGAAAAAGCAGAGTATGTTCTGGTGAATTCTATGACATTATTTTGGATAGGGAAAATAGCTAAAAAATGTGGTGCAAAAGCTATTTGTTTTCATAGAGAAACATATCGAAAAGGGCTGTTTGGAGTACGAACAAATTATATAAAGAAAGAATTGAGTCGACATTTTGATGTTGTTGCATTTCTTTCTAATTATGATATGAGAGAAACACCACGTGGAAAAGCACATTATGTCAGAATAACTGATAAAGTAGATGTAGATAAATATGCACTCTTAGAAAAAAAAGCATGTAGAGTAGAAGAAAAGCTTCCATTAAATGAGAATTTGATATTGTATGCAGGTGGTATGGCAAAATTAAAAGGAGCTGAAACAATTGTTAAGGCGATGCCGTTTGTGAAGACTCAAAATACGAAACTTGTTTTTTTACAATATCAAAAACGTGAAGTAGTAAATTTTAAAGATAAAATTAAAAATGATATTAAGATTTTATTGGGTAAAAATCTATCATTTAAGATTGAAAAATATATTGAAAAAAATAATATAGAGGATAGGGTTATCTTTAGACCTGCGACTGACGAAGTGGAAAAGTACTTTGTGGCTTGCGATGCCGTTGCCTTTCCGAGTATCGACGCACATCAGGCAAGACCGGCGTATGAAGCGGGCATAGCGAAACGACCGTTTATAATTACAGATTTTATAAATACTAGAGAGTTTGCTGATAAATCCAATGCATGGTTATTTAAACGAAAAAATTATAGAGAACTTGCAAGTTGTATTGATGAAGCTTTATCTGGAAAATTTGTTGAGAAAGTTGATAATAATTATAAAAGGTCAATGAAGGATAATAATTTAAAAAATTTATCAAGAGAACTATTGAATATATTTGAGATGATAGAAAAGGAGAATAATGAGTAGAAAAATATATATTTTAACGTTTCATTGGGCGACAAATTATGGTGCTGTTCTTCAGAGTTATGCATTACAACGATTTTTAATACAACAATATGGAAACAATGTTGAAATTATTAATTATATACCAAAAGGTTATAAAAAAACCTTTTGCAGAAGTTTGGATATTCGTAGTGTGAAAAAAACACTGTCAAATGTAAAGGAATACTATAAAGAGAAAAAAATTAAAAAGTTTAGAGAAAAAAATTTGATTGTAACACGTGAATTCAAAACAAGTGAAGAGATATTGCGTAATGAATGGGAGCAAGCTGTTTTTATTTCAGGAAGCGATCAGATTTGGAATCCATTTTTTACAATGAAGGGGGAAAATAAGCCAGTAGGCGTATATTATTTGGATTTTGCTCCTGAGAAATCGACTAAAATTTCCTATGCTGTTAGTTTTGGTACAGAAAAAATAAGCGAAGATATGCAAAAGTTTATACAAAAAAAGCTTGAAGAATTTAATCTTTTAACAGTTCGTGAAAATAGTGGGCATGAAATAATTTCAAGAATGGGGCTAGATTCAAAAATAGTGTGCGATCCCGTGTTTTTGCATAAACGTGAATTTTATGAACAGCTTTTTTCTCAGGAAACAAGAAAAAACAGGAAGAAGTTTATTTTTAGCTATATATTACATGGAAAACAAGAAAATGCCGAAAGACTTGTAAAATACCTTTCAGAAAAAATAGAAATAGAAGTTAGAAACTCAATTACGGTATCCATAGAAGAATGGTTACGTAATATTTGTGATTCAAAAATAGTTGTTACAAATTCATTTCATGCGGTAGCTTTTTCTCTCATTTTTCAAGTTCCATTTATAGCTGTTTTGATAGAAGGAAGTGGAATGAATGATAGAATTCTTACATTACTGAAAAGTGTAAACTTGGAGGATCGAGCAGTTTTGACATGGTCTGAGGACAAGATTGATGAGATTATAGACAAGCGTATTGATTGGGAAAATGTGAATGAAAGAATAGATGAAAAGAAGAGCTTTTCTAGATATTTATTGGAACAAAGTATACGAGGGGAAAATGATGGAAATTTGTAAAAGACAAGATTGTTGCGGATGCGGAGTGTGCGTAGAGATTTGTCCTAAAAAGTGTATTACGATGAAGCAGGATGAAGAAGGATTTTATTATCCTTCTATTGATGCTCATAAGTGTATAGAGTGTAAATTATGTCAAACAGTTTGTCCTGGCAATAGTGGGATGAAGGCTACAGAATATACAGACGCTTATGCCGTTCTGAATGTGAGCGAAGAAGTTAGAGGTAATAGTTCTTCTGGCGGAGCTTTTTATAGTTTAGCGTTAAAAGTTCTTGAAGTGGGAGGCGTAGTCTTTGGCGCAGCTTTTACAGAAGGATGTGAAGAAGTTATACATATTTGCATAGAAAATGTAGATGAGCTTGATAAGATTATGGGTTCTAAATATGTACAAACGACGCCAACAAATAACTTGTATCAAAGTGTACGGAATGAATTAAGAAATGATAAAATTGTTCTTTTTTCAGGAACACCTTGTCAAGTAGTTGCTTGTAAAAGGTTTTTGAAAAATGAGAAAATAAGCAAATTAATAACGGTTGATCTAATATGCCATGGAGTTCCATCACCGGGGGTCTGGAAGAAATATTTAAAAGAAACTGCATCAAACGTTAGCAGTGTCTTTTTTAGAGATAAAACAGCAGGATGGAGAAAGTTTTCATTGAGAATAGATACGAAAGATGGAACTTTTCTACAAAAGGAAAATCAAAATGTTTATATGAAGGGATTTCTAAATGATTTATATTCTCGCACATGCTGTTATAATTGTAAATTTAAAGGATTAAATAGAGAAAGTGATATCACATTAGGTGATTTTTGGCAAGTAGGCAACATGTTTCCTGATTTAGATGACGATATGGGGACCTCTATCGTTTTTATTCATTCGGAAAAAGGAAATGCTTTATTACAATCGATAATAGCGAATTCAAATATTAAATTTTGTAAAGTGAAAGCAAGTGCTGTTGCAGATGGAAACCCAATGATTCATGAATCAATAAGGCTATCGAAAAAAAGGGGTATGTTTTTCACAAATTGGAGAGAAGTATCTATAGAAGATAATGTGATGTTATGTTTACGTAAAAATATTTATGAAAGAATTGTCGGAAAAATAAAGTGGGTTATCTTAAGAAAGTGAGGATAAAGGGATATGACAAAAGCAAAGGTAGATGTTCCTGTATTAATGATTTTTTTTAATCGTCCTAATATGTTGGAGAGGGTATTTGAGCAAGTGAAATTGGCAAAGCCATCTAAATTATTTTTATATCAGGATGGTGCAAGAGAGGGAAGGAATGATGATATTGAAAATGTAAAGAAATGTAGAGAAGTAGTAGAACAGGTTGATTGGGAATGTGAAATACATCGTCTTTATCAAAATAAAAATTATGGTTGTGATCCATCGGAATATTTGGCAATCCGTTGGTTTTTTGACCATGTAGAGCAAGGAATTATTTTAGAAGATGACGATGTGCCAGCAATAAGTTTTTTTACATATTGCAAAGAATTATTGGATAAGTATTCGGATGATGAACGGATTGCAACAATCAGTGGGATGAATCATTTGGAAAAATGGAAACCAAACGGTGCGGATTATTTTTTTGCCCATGCATCTTCAATTTGGGGGTGGGCTACATGGAAGAGGTTTGTAGATTTGTGGGACACGAAATATAGTTTTTTAGAGTCAGAAAAAAAGCTACAAGTAATGAAAAATAATTTTATAGAATCCAAAACAATGAAAAGTGATAGAGTATCCTTTGAGTTATATGTTGAAAAATGCAAGGAACATCAAAAAACAGGAAAAGAATTTTATGAAACCTTGGTTTCATCAACAAGATTGTTACATAATCAATTGGGAATTTTTCCGACTCAAAATATGATTAGTAATATTGGCAACGAAGGAGAAAGTACGCATGGACCATCGAGTTTAAAGTTACTTCCAAAAGCAACGCAGAAGGTATTCAATATACCTAGATATGAGATAAAAGATTCTTTGAAACATCCAGAAAAAGTGGAACCTTCGGACAAATATATTATGAAAAAGGAAAGTTTGATGACAGCATCCATATTCAATTATGCATTTCGTTGGATAGAATGTAAAATCAGAAATATAATTTATAAGCAATAGGAGGAGTGAACTTGAAAAGGCGATTGATATGTTGCTCTTTTGCATCAAAAGAAGGATATAATGGTTCGGCTAATGCTGGAAAAAACATAGATGCAGTAGATATATATATTAAAAATGCGTGTGTGTGTTGTTTTTCAGCAAAAAAATATAATCCAACATGTGATGTGGCATTTATACATAATTTAAGTGAAGTGCCCGAGCAATATGATAAATTTTTTAAGAAACATAATATTTTATCTATTTATGTTCCGTATGAAAAATATACGTTTCCATCAACATATAAATGGAGTTTGGCTTTTTATAAATTGTGCGTGTTAGATTATTTGGCTCATCAGGAAAAATATGATGCTATTACAATGGTAGATACGGATACTATTATAATAGATTCATTAGAATCTATGTGGGAAGTTTCTGAAACAAGATTAATGTTATATAATGTGCAACACCCAAATGATTTAGAGGCATACCAAGAAAGGTTAAAGGAATATAGAAGATTATATTCTGCGAATGTATTCCCAAGTGTTTGGGGAGGAGAGTTTATTTCTGCAAGTAAAATTGTTTTACGTGAATTTATGGAAGAATGTAAGAAAGTGTATGATAAGATTATAGAAAATAATTTTGAGACACAATTTGGAGATGAATTTATTACGTTTTGTGCAGCGGAAAATTATAAAGGAAAGATAAGCGATGCTGCTCCATATATTCGGAGATACTGGACGGTGAATATTTATTTTCAAGTATTTACAGATCATGCGTTAAAATTGAAAATTATGCATATTCCTAATGAAAAAAACAGTGGTTTTCTTAGAATATATAACTATATTTTGAAAAAAGGAGATTTGCCTCAAAAAGATGTGATTTTTAAAATCATGGGATGTCCTAAAGTAAAAAGACCAATTTATATTAGGAATATCATGTATCAAGGTTGTAGAAAAGCTGGACGAATTGTTGAAAAAATTTTTAGGAGTGGGACATAAAATGGGCAGAAGAAATTTTGTAAACAATTCATTATGGATTATTGGTGGAAAGATTGCACAAATGCTTTTAACACTAATCATTGGGGCAATTTCTGCTAGATACCTTGGTCCGTCGAATTATGGATTGATTAATTTGGGAGCGGCTTACACAGCATTATTTACTCCGATTATTTCATTAGGATTATATGGAATAATTGTAAATGAAATTGTGAATAAGCCAAACGAAGATGGTGTTATTTTAGGGTCTGCTGTAGGGTTGAGAATTATTTCGGCTATAATATCATCCATATGTATTTTAGGTTTGGTAATTTTGACGCATCCCAAGAATGAATTGCTTTGGATTGTTACCATGTTACAATGTACGGCTATTTTGTTTCAATGGAGTGATACTTTTAACTATTGGTGTCAATCGCAATATAATTCTAAAGCAGCAGTATGTATCCAATTAGCAGCATATATCATAGCATCAGTATATAAAATTTATCTTTTAATAACTCAAAAAAGTGTTGAGTGGTTTGCATTTTCATTAGGAGTAGATTTTATTTTACAGGCAATTTTCTTTGTTAGATATTTTCAAAAAGAAGGAAATTGTAAATTGAAGTTTCGCTTACAGACGGCAAAAAGATTATTAAGCCAAAGCTATCATTATGTTTTTTCGTCTTTGGCTAGTGTAGTATATGGACAAATCGATAGACTTATGCTAGGAACTATGCTGGGGACATCGGTAGTTGGGCTATATACAGCAGCAGTAACGATATCTTCTATGTGGACCTTTATACTTTCAGCGATTATTGATAGTGTTCGCCCTAAGATAATAGAAACAAGAAGAAGTAGTATAGAACTTTATCGAAAAAGAATTATTCAACTGTACAGTTTCATTATTTACTTTAGCATTGCTGTTTCTGTTGGAATTTGTTTTTGCTCAAAATATATTATTAGTATTATTTATGGTAAAGAATATTTAGATTCACAGATTTCATTATGTATCCTAACATGGGGAACTTGTTTTTCGTTTTTGGGTGTAGCAAGGAGTATTTGGTGTGTTTGTGAAAAAAGACAAAAATATGAAAAATATTTATCTATAATAGGATCAATTTTGAATGTGATTTTGAACGCTATTATGATTCCTATATTTGGGATGAATGGTGCGGCAATTGCAACTTTAATTACTCAAATAGGAACAAATTTCGGTTTTTTGTTTTTGATTCCGGAGATGCGTGAAAATAGTTTTTATATTTTGAAAGCATTTGATATTCGATGTATTTTGAATAAGGAATTTGTAGATTGTTTTGTAAAAAGGCGGTGAGAGAAATAAAAGAAAAGTTGAAAAACAAATTGAAATCATCAAAGTTTTTGGAATGTGTATTTAAGATTGTTAGTAGAATTCCTTTTAACAATAAAATTCGATTTTCAGGACAGAATAATATTTTGAGGAATAATGGGGGGGGCGATTTATAAAACACAGATATCCGTTGTTGGAAATAACAATAAAATTATTATTGATCCAATGGTGAGGATCAATAAGTGCAGGATTGTTATTCATGGAAATGGTAATGTGATACATATTAAGGAAATGAGTTTTATGGAAGATGTGGGGATTTGTATTGATTTTAATGGGAATGAAGTTGCTATTGGTGAAAGAACAATACTTAACAAAGAGTGTCATATAAGTTGTATGGAAGGGAAAAAAGTAGTTATCGGAGATGATTGCTTATTCTCAGCGGGAATTATATGCAGGACAGGAGATAGCCATTCAATTGTCAATACTGAAGGAATTCGTCTTAATTATTCAAAAGATATAGAAATTTGTAATCATGTGTGGGTAGGAATGAATGTGTCATTTTTGAAGGGAGCAAGTGTTCCAGAGAATTCTGTTGTAGCAATGGGAACAATAGTAACCAAGAAATTTGATAAGTCGGGAATAGTGTTGGCAGGAAATCCAGCGAAAATAGTGAAAGAAAATATAAATTGGAGAAGTGAATTAATTTTGGAGAATGACTATTAGAAATCGGGATTAGAATAGAAGTTTTGCAATGAATTAAAACATATTTTTCTAAATTTTGAAAATACGGAATAGAAAAAATTATATGTTTGCTGCTTGAGGATTAACACTGATAATTGTTAAATGTTTGATAATTCATAGAACTAAGTAAAGTTAAAATAAAAATGTCAGTTACTTTCGAAGTCAGAAGTCAAGAGGTATGAAAATAGTTTGCGCTTGTGAGATATACCGATATGTTTATTTGAAATAATACTTGTATAGCATTCTATGAGGTTTTATTTAGAAAGTGAATAGTATATTCAACTAAGCGTGGGTAAACATTTACTCGAAATAAATTAGAGATTAAAGTGGAGAAAAATATGGTAGACAAAACAAAAAATATTATGGATAATTTTAT
>UMDW01007528.1_pt1 | contig 22768 bp, 20 predicted proteins | sample 1964611 | NCBI WGS metagenome assembly UMDW01 (sample SAMEA4836006, study PRJEB28245) | human gut metagenome | biome: gut microbiome; material: fecal sample | place: Denmark | collected 2008 | reverse complement strand
CCGGATTTGGCTTTCTGTACAGCGTCCATGCTCAGCGCACGAATAGCGTTAGCAAGCTCTTTACGTGAGGACATTTTGACTCCAGTTCGGACTGTTGAAGGCCATGCCCTTAACGACTTGACGAGAGCGCGTTTTGGGCTACGCCGGAAAAAAGTGTGAACAATGTAACCCAAGCGACAAGTCATGTACATGGAGCATCCTTTTGCCCTTTAAGAAATCTCTGGAACAGGTTGTGCTACGCCGGAATCCACTCGCCCGCATCCTGCGATACTCTTTATAATTTACGCAGAATACGGTTCCCTGCCGTCGCCGTATTTTCGGATAAACAACCATAAGATTGTGGAAGATAAAAATGAAAATTCGCTCAACCGTACTTGCTCTTGGGATCGCAGCAACCCTCACCGGATGTCAGAACATGGACTCCAACGGTCTGCTCAGCTCAGGCGCCGAAGCCTTCCAGGCATACTCTCTCAGCGACGCGCAGGTGAAAACCTTAAGCGACCAGGCCTGTAAAGAGATGGACGCCAAAGCGAAAATCGCCCCGGCCAACAGTGAATACAGCCAGCGGCTGAACAAAATCGCGGCTGCGCTGGGCGATAACATCAATGGTCAGCCCGTGAACTACAAGGTCTATGAGACCAAGGATGTCAACGCCTTCGCCATGGCCAACGGCTGCATCCGCGTCTACAGCGGGCTGATGGATCTGATGAACGATAATGAAGTCGAGGCGGTGATCGGCCACGAAATGGGCCACGTCGCGCTGGGCCACGTGAAGAAAGGCATGCAGGTCGCCCTGGGTACCAACGCCGTGCGTGCGGCGGCGGCCTCCGCGGGCGGTATCGTCGGTAGCCTGTCGCAGTCTCAGTTGGGCGATCTGGGCGAAAAACTGGTGAACTCGCAGTTCTCCCAGCGTCAGGAATCGGAAGCGGATGACTACTCTTACGACCTGCTGCGTAAGCGCGGTATCAATCCGTCGGGACTGGCCACCAGCTTCGAGAAACTGGCCAAGCTGGAAGCCGGTCGTCAGAGCTCCATGTTTGACGATCACCCGGCATCGGAAGCCCGCGCGCAGCATATTCGCGATCGCATGAAGGCCGACGGCATTAAATAAGCGACAGCGGGAGGCGCTAGCGCCTCCTCACCAATCTTTGCCAGCCAACAATCAAATAGCCAGGGCTTTATTGAAGACAGCCACTTGGAACTCTTTTTACGTAACGCTTATACCCGTCATACTTCAAGCTGCATGTGCGTTGGCAATAACTCGGCCTATCCCTGGGCCTCGCCCCTACGGGGCCAGCGCAAGCGCTGTTCAAAACGGCTAGCCGTTTTGTCCGGCAACTCGAAATATTTAGGGTATATACCAAACGTGATTATCGCGATGGGTTGCCGGATAAAGCCGAATGGGGCCAGGGGATTATCGCCACCTTCAAATCGGGGTTTACCCAGGGACCGGTCGGCTTCGGTGTGGACTGTATCGCCCAGTATGCGGTGCGCCTTGACGGCGGTCGCGGGCCCAGCGGCCTGCGCCTTGATTAACCCCCTGTACCGTACGGCACAGGGGGTTACCGGGGTTATTCGCCCTTCTTCGCCGCCTGGATGTACAGCATCTCCAGCGCCAGGGTCGCCGCCGCCAGAGCGGTAATTTCGGACTGATCGTAGGCCGGGGCGACTTCCACCACGTCCATCCCGACGATGTTCAGATCCTTCAGGCCGCGCACCAGCTTGATCGCGCGGTCGGAGGTCAGCCCACCGATAACCGGGGTACCGGTGCCTGGCGCAAACGCCGGATCCAGACAGTCGATATCAAAGGTCAGGTACACCGGCATGTCGCCGACGATCTGCTTCACCTGGGCAATCACGTCATCAACGCTGCGGTCGTTAACCTGGCCGGCGTCGAGCACCGTAAAGCCATTGTCTTTGTCGAACTCGGTGCGGATCCCGATCTGTACGGAGTGGTTCGGATCGATAAGCCCTTCGTTCGGCGCGGTATAGAACATGGTGCCGTGGTCGAACTCGCAGCCGTTGGCGTAGGTATCGGTGTGAGCATCGAAGTGCACCAGCGCCATTTTACCAAAGTGCTTGGCATGGGCGCGCAGCAGCGGCAGGGTAACGAAGTGGTCGCCGCCAAAGGAGAGCATACGTTTGCCGGCCGCCAGCAGCTTCTCGGCGTGAGCCTGCAGCTTCTCGCTCATTTCGCGCGCGTCGCCGAAGGCGTACACCAGATCCCCGCAGTCCACCACGTTCAGGCGCTCGCGCATATCGAAGTTCCACGGGAAACGGTTGTGCTCCCAGGCAAGGTTAGTGGAAACCTGACGGATCGCCGCCGGGCCATGACGGCCGCCCGCGCGCCCGGAGGTCGCCATATCGAACGGCACGCCGGTGATGACCCAGTCCGCATCGCTTTCATACGGCATAAAGTTCATCGGCAAACGCAGAAAGCCAAAGGCATTGGATACCAGGGAGTTATCGTATTGATGACCTAAAGTGCTCATGGATATGACCTCTTTTGACAGTCGTGGAACGTAAAAAATAAGTATAAAAAAACCCCTCCGCGTCGTTAGGCCCGACGAGGAAGGGTTTGATAGATAAATCGCTTATTGGCGTGAATTATCGCCGGTAATGCATACGGGTTCAAGTGAGTATCGCATGCTGCCGGATGACGGCTTCGCCTTATCCGGCCGACATACGCAGGCCCGGTCAGCGCAGCGCCACCGGGCATCAGCGGCTACTCGTCTTCCAGATAAGTATAGCCGTACAGTCCCGCCTCGAACTCCTCGAGGAACTGCTGCTGCAGCGCATCGTCCAGACCGGTATTTTTCACCTGATCGCGGAACTGGGTCAGCAGCGTATTCGGATCCAGCTGCACATACTGCAGCATATCCGCCACGGTATCGCCCTCGTCGGACAGCTCAACCTCAACGCTGCCGTCAGGGAAGACGAACACGTCCACCGCCTCGGTATCGCCGAACAGGTTATGCATGTTGCCGAGGATCTCCTGATAGGCGCCAACCATGAAGAAGCCCAGCATCGGCGGGTTCTCCGGGTCGTATTCCGGCATCGGCATGGTGGTGGCGATCCCGTCGCCGTCCACGTAGTGATCGATGGCGCCATCGGAATCGCAGGTGATGTCCAGCAGCACCGCGCGGCGCTCAGGCGACTTGTTCAGCCCTTCCAGCGGCATCACCGGGAACAGCTGATCGATCCCCCAAGCATCCGGCATCGACTGGAACAACGAGAAGTTGACGTAGATTTTATCCGCCATTCGCTCCTGCAGCTCATCGATGATGGGACGATGGGCGCGGTTGCTCGGGTCGAGCTGCTTCTGCACCTCATGGCACATGTTCAGATACAGCTGTTCCGCCCACGCGCGCTCCTGCAGGTTGAAGGTGCCTGAGGAGTAGCCGATGTGGATATCGTGCAGGTCCATCTGGCTGTCGTGCAGCCATTCGCGCAGCGAGCGGCGGTTGCCGGTCTCGTGCATCTCCAGCCAGGTTTCCCACATGCTCTGCAGCGGACGCGCAGCGTCTTCCGCCGGCGGGGTCGCCTCGGTGTATTCGTTACGCTCCACGCCGATGATGTTGGAAACCAGCACGGTATGGTGCGCGGTCACCGCGCGGCCGGACTCGGTGATCACCGTCGGGTGCGGCAGGCCATTCTCTTCGCAGGCATCGCCGATCGCCCAGATGATATTGTTGGCGTATTCGTTCAGACCGTAGTTCACCGAGCAATCGGACTGCGAGCGGGTGCCTTCATAGTCCACGCCCAGGCCGCCGCCGACGTCGAAGCACTGAATATTGACGCCCAGCTTATGCAGTTCGACGTAGAAACGCGCCGATTCACGCACGCCGGTGGCGATATCGCGAATGTTAGCCATCTGCGAACCGAGGTGGAAGTGCAGCAGTTGCAGGCTCTCAAGATGGCCTGCCTCGCGCAGAATTTCGACCAGTTGCAGCACCTGGGTCGCTGCGAGGCCGAACTTGGACTTCTCGCCGCCGGAGGACTGCCATTTACCGGAGCCCTGCGAGGCCAGACGCGCACGCACGCCAAGGCGCGGCACCACGTTCAGGCGCTCGGCCTCTTCCAGTACGATAGCGATCTCGGACATCTTCTCAATGACCAGATAGACCTTGTGGCCCATCTTCTCGCCCACCAGCGCCAGACGGATATATTCGCGGTCTTTATAACCATTACAGACGATGACGCTGCGGGTCATCCCGGCGTGCGCCAGCACGGCCATCAGTTCCGCTTTCGAACCGGCTTCCAGGCCCAGCGGCTCGCCGGAATGGATCAGCGATTCAATCACGCGACGGTGCTGGTTAACCTTGATCGGGTAGACGAGGAAGTAATCGCCGTTATAGCCATACGATTCACGCGCGCGTTTGAAGGCGGCGTTGATCGAGCGCAGGCGGTGCTGCAGGATCTGCGGGAAGCAGAACAGCGCCGGCAAGCGCTGCCCTTGCGCTTCACGCGCTTTGACTAATTCCGCGAGGTCAACGCGCGCTTCCGGGACGTCCGGATCCGGGCAAACGCTGATGTGGCCCAGTTCGTTGACGTCATAATAGTTATTGCCCCACCAGGCAATATTATAAGTACGCAGCATCTTGCTGGCTTCCTGGGAGCTCATCGCTACCTCCTGCATGGAACGTAGTACACCGTGTTCGCCTGCTGACGAAGGCGAAACCATAGACATGTCGTCAGACATAGCGAACCTCAATTTTTAATAATAAGTGTAAGACAGTTAACTACTATCGCAGTCCAAAGATGCGATAACAACCCATGAACAGTCCTAAAGCCCAGCACTATCTGCTGGTTTTGCGACTGCGCGACCGGTTTCTTATTCATATCATCGTAAAACACGTAGCCGAACAGAGTATGACAGTCCGGAGAAACCACGAGAAAACTCTTGCCAGGCAAGAGCGCCCTTGTTCAGTTTTCTGACGGCCGACCGGCCCTGGAATCCTGAGAAGCGCCGAGATGGGGTGAACATCGGCTGGTTTGCATGAGAGAGATGCAGGTTGCGGAGTGCTGACGCGCGACAGAACGACGCGACGAATCAAACGAAAAACATTGGTTCATTATCTGGTATCACCTCCACACCGCCCTGCGACAGGGTCGGCGACAAGCCAAAGCTATACATACCGGGCAACAGGCGCTACGCCGCTGCGAGATTCTGTAAATACAGACTGCTTAACCCGGCTGGAAGTGGCACCACAGGGCCATGCCCCGTGCGCTTTTTTAATGAGCCGCGCGCGGCGTTTTATACCGAGAAGCGGGGTAAAAAGCAAAATAAAAATGTGCCTGTTTGCGCGGTTGTCAGGAAATTTTGCCAGGCGGGTTTTCCCATAAATGCGACCGCCATCAAAAAAGGCTGGAAATGGGCTCAAGATTTGACCTAAAATGGCCGTCCAGAAGTTAATCCGTCTATACTGATTAACACTCAGACTGCTCGTGTCGCTACCTGCGCGGCTTTGCGCTGATTATCCACCAAAGCCACATTACACAACAGTATGAGCTATCCGAATCGTCCACAGGTGAAATAAAATATGGCAAAACACCTTTTTACGTCTGAGTCCGTATCAGAAGGGCATCCTGACAAAATTGCTGACCAAATCTCCGATGCCGTGCTGGATGCGATCCTCGAGCAGGATCCGAAAGCGCGTGTCGCATGTGAAACCTATGTCAAAACCGGCATGGTGCTGGTAGGCGGCGAAATCACCACCAGCGCATGGGTTGATATCGAAGAGATCACCCGCAACACCGTCCGCGAAATTGGCTACGTGCATTCCGATATGGGCTTTGACGCCAACTCGTGCGCCGTACTGAGCGCCATTGGTAAACAGTCTCCGGACATTAACCAGGGCGTTGACCGTGCCGATCCGCTGGAACAGGGCGCCGGCGACCAGGGGCTGATGTTTGGCTACGCCACTAACGAAACCGACGTGCTGATGCCGGCGCCGGTGACTTACGCTCACCGTCTGGTGCAGCGTCAGGCTGAAGTGCGTAAAAACGGCACCCTGCCGTGGCTGCGCCCGGATGCGAAAAGCCAGGTGACCTTCCAGTATGACGACGGCAAAATCGTCGGCATCGACGCGGTCGTTCTGTCGACTCAGCACGCGGAAGATATCGATCAGAAATCCCTGCAGGAAGCAGTGATGGAAGAGATCATCAAGCCGATTCTGCCGACCGAATGGCTCAACGCGTCCACCAAATTCTTCATCAACCCGACCGGCCGTTTCGTTATTGGCGGCCCGATGGGCGACTGCGGTCTGACCGGTCGTAAGATCATCGTTGATACCTACGGCGGCATGGCTCGCCACGGCGGCGGCGCGTTCTCCGGTAAAGATCCATCTAAAGTTGACCGTTCCGCAGCCTACGCGGCGCGCTATGTGGCGAAGAACATCGTTGCCGCAGGCCTGGCCGATCGTTGCGAAATTCAGGTTTCCTACGCTATCGGCGTTGCAGAACCGACGTCCATCATGGTGGAAACCTTTGGCACCGAGAAAGTGCCTTCTGAACAGCTGACCCTGCTGGTGCGCGAGTTCTTCGACCTGCGTCCATACGGTCTGATTCAGATGCTGGATCTGCTGCACCCGATCTACAAAGAAACCGCAGCCTACGGTCACTTTGGTCGCGAACATTTCCCATGGGAAAAAACCGACAAAGCGGCGCTGCTGCGGGAAGCGGCCGGTCTGAAATAATCTCCGCGCTTCCTCTCTTCAAGGCCAGCCTCGCGCTGGCCTTTTTATTTACGCCTCCCCCCCTTTTCTGCGCCCCCATTTCAACGCGCGGCCGCCAAAAAATGAAAGCGATTACATAGTAAAGACTGTCACCTTCTGCCCAAAGACGCTATCTCCTGTACCCATTTTTCACAATGTTACATATTGTTTCGGTCAACTCTGATTACCGTTTTTCAAAATGTCGTCTATCCTTGTTTATATTGCTGATTTAAAAAGCATTTAATGAATTACGTTTCTTTACCTTTGTGGAAACGATTACACAGCCGTGATTATAGTCACGTTTTTTTACCGACGAGTGTCCTACCCTAACCATCGACAGAATCAATAACTCAACTGGAGGGCGTTATGCCTGACAACAAAAAACAAGGGCGTTCGAACAAGACTATGACGTTCTTCGTCTGTTTCCTCGCCGCGCTGGCTGGCCTGCTGTTCGGCCTTGATATCGGTGTTATTGCGGGTGCCTTACCCTTTATTGCCAATGAGTTCCAGATTTCCGCCCACACCCAGGAGTGGGTGGTCAGCTCCATGATGTTCGGAGCTGCCGTCGGCGCGGTCGGCAGCGGCTGGCTCTCTTTCAAACTGGGCCGGAAAAAGAGCCTGATGATCGGCGCCATCCTCTTCGTCGCCGGTTCGCTGTTCTCTGCCGCCGCGCCAAACGTCGAGATCCTGCTGGTTTCCCGTGTGCTGCTCGGCCTGGCGGTGGGCGTCGCCTCATATACGGCTCCGCTGTATCTGTCGGAAATCGCGCCAGAAAAAATTCGCGGCAGTATGATTTCCATGTACCAGCTGATGATCACCATCGGGATCCTTGGCGCCTATCTCTCTGACACCGCTTTCAGCTACAGCGGCGCATGGCGCTGGATGCTCGGGGTTATCATCATTCCGGCGGTATTGCTGCTGATCGGCGTTATCTTCCTGCCGGACAGCCCGCGCTGGTTCGCCGCCAAACGTCGCTTTGTCGATGCGGAACGCGTGCTGCTGCGCCTGCGCGATACCAGCGCCGAAGCGAAACGCGAGCTCGATGAAATCCGTGAAAGCCTGAAGGTAAAACAGTCCGGCTGGTCGCTGTTTAAAGACAACAGCAACTTCCGCCGCGCGGTGTTCCTCGGCATCCTGCTGCAGGTGATGCAACAGTTCACCGGGATGAACGTCATCATGTACTACGCGCCGAAGATCTTTGAGCTGGCGGGTTATGCCAACACCACTGAGCAAATGTGGGGGACAGTGATCGTCGGTCTGACTAACGTGCTGGCCACCTTTATCGCCATCGGTCTGGTCGACCGCTGGGGCCGTAAACCGACGCTGATCCTTGGCTTTATCGTGATGGCCGCGGGTATGGGCGTCCTGGGTACCATGATGCACATCGGCATTCACTCCTCTACCGCGCAGTACATCGCCGTCCTGATGCTGCTGATGTTCATCGTCGGTTTCGCCATGAGCGCCGGCCCGCTGATTTGGGTACTGTGCTCCGAAATCCAGCCGCTGAAAGGCCGCGACTTCGGTATCACCTGCTCCACAGCGACCAACTGGATTGCCAACATGATTGTCGGCGCCACCTTCCTGACCATGCTCAACTCGCTGGGCAGCGCCAATACCTTCTGGGTGTACGGCGGTCTGAACGTGCTGTTTATCCTGCTGACGCTGTGGCTGATCCCGGAAACCAAAAACGTCTCGCTGGAACATATTGAACGTAACCTGATGCAGGGTCGTCCACTGCGCGAGATCGGTGCCCGCGATTAACCTTCCTGAGCTTCCTCCCATCCCGGGAGGAAGCTTCCTCTTGCTCTCCCCCCTCCGCCGCACTATCCTCTGGCGCTATGAAAACGCCCCGTATTCCCATCGCTATTCAGCAGGCCGTCATGCGCAGCCTGCGGGAGCATCTCGCCAATGCGAATCGCAAGCTGGAACGCCGCTATGCGGAACCGACGCTGGTCTACCTGCAGCGTGGTACTTCCGCCGGCACCGCCTGGCTGGAGAAAAACGAAATTCGTTTAAACCCGGTGCTGCTGCTGGAAAATCAGCGTGAGTTTATCGATGAAGTGGTGCCGCATGAGCTGGCGCACCTGCTGGTCTGGCAGCATTTCGGCCGCGTCGCGCCGCACGGGAAAGAGTGGAAATGGATGATGGAGAGCGTCCTTGGCGTTCCCGCGCGTCGCACCCACCGCTTTGAACTCGCTTCGGTCCGCCAGAACACCTTCCCCTATCGCTGTCGCTGTCAGCAGCACCAGCTCACCGTCCGTCGCCATAACCGGGTGGTTCGCGGCGAGGCCACCTACCGCTGCGTTCGCTGCGGCGATCTGCTGGTGGCTGAAAAATAACCATCGGAATTAATTAGAAACTTTCTGATCTGACTGATTGCATCTGGCACCCTCATTCGCTACGTTGCGGGCTCGTTTTGACACGGAGTTAACGATGTCCCGTATGCATGTTTTAGCCGTAGCGGTATTGAGCGCGGCAGTCAGTGGTCCGCTTGCGGCCGCTGGTATTAATAGTTTTTCCCAGGCCAAAGCCGCTGGCGTCAAAGTGAATGCCGACGTTCCGGGCGATTTTTATTGCGGCTGTAAAATCGACTGGCAGGGGAAAAAAGGCGTTATCGATTTGGAATCCTGCGGCTATAAAGTGCGTAAAAATGAGAACCGCGCCAGCCGGGTTGAATGGGAGCACGTAGTGCCGGCATGGCAGTTCGGCCATCAGCGTCAGTGCTGGCAGGAGGGGGGACGTAAAAACTGCGCCAAAGATCCGGAATACCGCAAGATGGAAAGCGATATGCACAACCTGCAGCCGGCGGTGGGAGAAGTGAATGGCGATCGCGGCAACTTTATGTACAGCCAGTGGAGCGGCGGTGAAGGCCAGTACGGCCAGTGCACCATGAAGGTCGATTTTAAAGATAAAATCGCCGAGCCCCCTGCCCGCGCTCGCGGCGCCATCGCCCGCACCTACTTCTATATGCGCGACCGCTATCAGCTGAATCTTTCCCGCCAGCAAACTCAGCTGTTTACCGCCTGGAATAAACAGTACCCGGTCACCGCCTGGGAATGTGAACGTGATGAGCGCATCGCGAAAGTGCAGGGCAACCATAATCCGTATGTCCAGCAGGCTTGCCAGGCGCAAAAGAGCTAACCTACACTAGCGGCAATTGTTAATTTGCAGCCCTGTGCTTCCCGCCCGATGGCGGGAAGCTGGCATCTGCGCAACGAACGGAATATCAAGCATGCGCATTCCTCGCATCCATCATCCAGAACGCCTCATTGTCGGCAGCCAGTTCGCGCTGAGCGATGACGCGGCCAACCACGTCGGCCGCGTCCTGCGCATGACCGCCGGTCAGCACCTACAGCTTTTTGACGGCAGTAACCAGGTGTTTGACGCGGTCATCACCGAGGCCGGTAAGAAAAACGTTACGGTTGAGGTGCTCAGTGGCGAACCCGACGATCGGGAATCGCCGCTGCATATCCATTTAGGCCAGGTGATGTCCCGCGGCGAAAAAATGGAATTCACCATCCAGAAATCGATCGAACTCGGGGTAAGCCTCATAACGCCACTGTTTTCCGAGCGCTGCGGCGTTAAACTGGATGCCGAACGTTTGCAGAAAAAGATCCAGCAGTGGCAGAAAATCGCTATTGCCGCCTGCGAACAGAGCGGTCGTAACGTGGTACCGGAAATACGTCCGGCGATGCAGCTGGAGGCGTGGTGCGCCGAGCAGGACAGCGGGCTGAAGCTCAACCTGCACCCGCGCGCCAGCGCCAGCATTAACACGCTGCCGCTGCCGGTTGAACGCGTCCGTCTGCTGATTGGCCCGGAAGGCGGGCTGTCGGCTGAAGAGATAGCGATGACCGCGCAATACCAGTTTACTGATATCCTGTTGGGACCGCGCGTTCTGCGTACAGAGACTACTGCGCTCACCGCCATCACCGCCCTACAGGTGCGTTTTGGCGACTTAGGTTGAGGCGTTAACGGAGAAGAACCATGATCAAGCTCGGCATCGTGATGGATCCCATCGCAACCATCAACATCAAGAAAGACACCAGCTTCGCTATGTTGCTGGAGGCGCAGCGTCGCGGCTATGAACTCCATTATATGGAGATGAACGACCTCTATTTGATCAACGGCGAAGCCCGCGCCCGGACGCGCACGCTGAGCGTCGAACAGAACTACGATAAATGGTATGACTTCACCGGCGAGCAGGATCTGCCGCTGGCGGACCTTGACGTCATCCTGATGCGTAAGGATCCGCCGTTTGATACCGAATTTATTTATGCCACCTACATCCTGGAGCGAGCGGAAGAGAAAGGCACGCTTATCGTCAACAAGCCGCAGAGTCTGCGCGACTGTAACGAGAAGCTGTTCACCGCCTGGTTCTCTGAACTGACTCCGGAAACGTTGGTCACCCGCAATAAAGCCCAGCTGAAAGCCTTCTGGGAAAAGCACGGCGATATCATCATGAAACCGCTCGACGGCATGGGCGGCGCCTCTATTTTCCGTGTTAAAGCCGGCGATCCAAACCTTGGGGTGATTGCCGAGACGCTGACCGAACTGGGCAGCCGCTACTGCATGGCGCAGAACTATCTGCCGGCCATTAAAGATGGCGACAAGCGCGTGTTGGTAGTGGATGGAGAGCCCGTGCCTTACTGCCTGGCGCGAATTCCGCAGGGTGGCGAGACCCGCGGCAATCTGGCCGCCGGCGGCCGCGGCGAAGCCCGCCCGTTGACCGAAAGCGACTGGGAAATCGCCCGCCGCGTCGGCCGGACGCTGAAGGCCAAAGGCCTTATCTTCGTCGGCCTGGATATCATCGGCGACCGTCTGACGGAAATTAACGTCACCAGCCCCACCTGCGTACGCGAAATCGAAGCCGCCTTCCCGGATATTTCGATCACCGGTATGCTGATGGACGCTATCGAAAGACGTATCGATAAATAAGCACGACGGCGGACCAACGTCCGCTTTTGGCGCAGCGAGCGCGGATTACCGCGCTCGTGAAACGTTGCCAGCCTGACGCCACTCGGGCGCCGGCCAGATAAAGTGCATCGACACCATTCTACTTTGCCCGCATACTGGGTGTTGCTTTTTTGAACCAGGAACGAACCTCTGACAATGAATTTACAGCATCACTTTCTGATTGCCATGCCCGCGCTTCAGGACCCCATTTTCCGCCGCTCCGTAGTCTATATCTGCGAGTACAACGACGAGGGTGCCATGGGCATTATTATCAATAAGCCGCTGGAAAATCTGCAGGTGGAAGGGATCCTTGAGAAGCTCAAAATTGTCCCGGAGCCGCGCAATCCAGAGATCCGTCTGGATAAACCGGTGATGCTGGGAGGCCCGCTGGCGGAAGACCGCGGCTTCATTTTGCATACCCCGCCCTCTGACTTTTCCTCGAGCATTCGCATCTCGGATAACACGGTGATTACCACCTCGCGGGATGTTCTTGAAACCTTAGGTACCGATCGGCAGCCGGGCAACGTGCTGGTTGCGTTGGGCTACTCTTCGTGGGAGAAAGGGCAGCTGGAGCAGGAGATTTTAGATAATGCCTGGCTCACCGCCCCGGCGGATCAGAATATTCTTTTCCGTACGCCGATCGCCGATCGCTGGCGCGAGGCGGCTAAACTGATTGGTATCGACATTGTGACGATGCCAGGCGTCGCGGGGCATGCGTGATGAGCGGAACCTTTCTCGGCTTTGACTTTGGCACCAAAAGCATCGGCGTGGCGGTGGGACAACGCATCACCGCGACCGCACGACCATTACCGGCGCTGAAGGCGCAGGACGGTAAACCGGACTGGAACGTCATCGAAAAACTGCTTAAAGAGTGGCAGCCTGAGGCGGTAATCGTCGGCCTGCCGCTCAATATGGACGGCACCGAGCAACCGCTGACGGCGCGCGCGCGTAATTTCGCCAATAAAATTCATGGCCGCTTTGGCGTCGCGATCCTTCTCCACGATGAACGGCTGAGTACGGTTGAGGCCCGCGCGGGCCTGTTTGAACACGGCGGCTACCGGGCGCTGAATAAAGGCAGCGTCGATTCGGCCTCTGCCGTAGTCATACTGGAAAGCTACTTCGAGCAGAGCTTTTAAACTCTGCCCTCCTGCGCCGCCGGCGGACCGCTGACGGCGCACGTTTACCCGCTTAGTGGCGCAGATGTTCGTTAGCCCAGCTCACCGCCTGGGTGCGATTTTTCACGCTCAGTTTACGAAACACATTGTACAGGTGCGTCCGCACCGTGTTCTCGCTGATAAACAGCGCGCGGGCGATATCCAGGTTCGTCGCGCCGCAGCGCAGTTCGTTGAGGATCTCGCATTCCCGCTCGGTCAGCGGCGAGTTCTCTACTGGAGTCGATGCATGGTCCGCAGCGTACATCGCCGGGTGCATCACGCTCAATTCAGCCGTCTGCTCGCCGTTCAGCACGGCCTTAACTCCCTCAATTAAGCGCGATTCATCATCGTCATGCCGGAACACGCCATATAAAGCCGGCCACTGCGCCATTTCGTATAGCTCATACTTTTGTGCGCTATTAATAATCAACAAACGAGGATTATCTGCCTGCAGGCGAATAATATCCCGCCACACCCCGTTTAATTTCTTATTTGACACTGCAATATCAAATAATATTACAGAATCTTTTGCCAAACGCTGCGCCAGCGGTTTATTAATATTTTGTAAAACCACCGGTGCCATCAGGGTTTCGCTCAGATAGCTGGCAAAGGCTTTGCTTTGAATAGACGGGTGGGTAATAAAGGTTACCTGACGAGAAGATGATGAATTTCCATTTAAATTAATCACTTAAAACTCTCCTTAGCTGTTACCCACCGCCATGGTGGTTAAATGAATAAAAAAAGATACAAACAGTCGTGAATTTATAAATCACCAAGGTAATTTACAAACTGAAACGTTATTCCATGAGAATCATCCTATTCCCACAAACAGCATAAATCGAATGACTCAAAGCTGTCAAAAGATAATCAAACTTTTTTCCTGGAAATGCGTATTCACTGTCGACATATCTAATCTGAATGTGTTATTTGAATTTATAATCAAAAGTTATTTGTATTACCAAATAATATTAATAAACAACAAATAAACATTCATCTAACATATCATTTAACCTGTCATATCAATCTCTTTCTCATCTTATAGCGCGCCTGCAGCGACACGTTGCTGAAAACTCTGGGTAAAGGTCAACATTCCGGCCTGCATCCCGGTCTGCATCACACCAGGCAATTGATGTACTTTTCCTTCACGGATCAAATTCGCCACCGCTGGCGTGTTGACCAGAAGCTCGTATAGCGCAACTCTCCCGCCCTGACGTGCAGGTAACAATTTTTGCGCCAGCACCGCGCACAGGCTTCCGGCAAGCTGGCTACGAACCTGATCTTTCTCCTCCGCCGGAAAGACATCGATCAATCTCTCCACCGCCGGCGCCGCGCCGCGGGTATGTAATGTCGCCATTACCAGGTGCCCGGTCTCCGCCGCGGTTAACGCCAGGCGAATGGTTTCGCTATCGCGTAGCTCCCCGAGCAGGATCACATCCGGATCCTGGCGCAGCGCCACGCGGAGCGCCGCGGCGAACGAAGGACAGTGACGGCCAACTTCCCGCTGCTGGATCAGACAGCGCTCGCTGTGATGAATAAATTCCACCGGATCTTCAAGCGTCAGAATATGGCCATCAAGATGCTGATTGAGGTGCCCCACCATTGCCGCCAGGGTGGTCGACTTGCCGCTGCCCGTCGCTCCGGTGACCAACAGCAAACCACTCTCTTCCGCCAGCAGTTCGCTCAGCGCAGGCGGGGCGCCGAGCGTGTCCAGACGCGGGCACTGTTCAGGAAGCAGGCGCAGCACCAGCGATATCCCACGCGTATGGGCGAAGGCGCTGGCGCGCAGCCGCGCACCGCAGGTCAGGGTCAGCGCAAAGTCAATCTGGCCGTGTTCCTGCCAGTGCAGTAACTGTGCGGCATCGAGCCAGTCGTTGAGTAAATTCGCAATATCCGGCGCGGGAAAGGGCGCGGGCTGCAGCCTGCCCTGCCGCCGCCAGCGTGGTGCGGCGGAATTGCACAGGTGTAGATCGGAGACATTATGCTTTACACTAAGGGCTACGATTTCTTCCAGCTTCATAACTCATCCTCGGAATATGAACGATATTGCGCATAACCTGGCACAGGTCCGGGACAAAATCTCCGGTGCTGCCGCCCGATGCGGGCGTGCGCCAGAAGAAGTGACATTGCTTGCAGTGAGTAAAACGAAACCTGCGAGCGCGATCGAAGAAGCCATTGCGGCAGGCCAGCGGGCATTTGGTGAAAACTACGTCCAGGAGGGCGTGGAGAAGATTAACCATTTCCAGCAGGCTGGCGTCAGCGGGCTGCAGTGGCACTTTATTGGCCCCCTGCAGTCCAACAAAAGCCGGTTGGTGGCAGAGCATTTTGACTGGTGCCACACCGTCGATCGGCTGAAAATCGCCACCCGCCTGAACGAGCAGCGCCCGGCGCATTTGCCGCCGCTGAAGGTGCTGATTCAAATTAACATCAGCGATGAGCAGAGCAAATCCGGCATCCCGCTGGAAGCGCTCGACGGCTTAGCGGCGGAGATCGCTGAGTTACCTCATCTGGAACTGCGCGGCCTGATGGCCATTCCCGCGCCTGAGTCAGAATATGTAAGGCAGTTTGCCGTCGCCCGGCAAATGGCGGTAGCATTTGCACGATTAAAAACGCGGTACCCCACGGTCGATACGTTGTCTCTGGGAATGTCGGACGATATGGAAGCCGCAATCGCGGCGGGAAGCACGATGGTGCGCATCGGTACAGCCATTTTTGGTGCGCGCGACTACAGCAAATAATAAGGAATCTGAGGAACGCCATGAAGACGTTGACTTTCCTGCTTTCAACGGTCATTGAGCTTTACACGATGGTCGTGTTGTTACGCGTCTGGATGCAGTGGGCGCGCTGCGACTTTTACAACCCGTTTTCGCAGTTTGTGGTGAAAGCCACGCAGCCGATTGTCGGACCGCTGCGCCGGATTATCCCGGCAATGGGGCCGATTGACAGCGCCTCGCTGCTGGTGGCATTTATTCTCTGCGTCATCAAAGCGATCGTGCTGTTTATGGTGATCACCTTCCAGCCGATCATCTGGATCTCCGCTCTGCTTATTCTGCTGAAAACCATCGGCTCGTTGATCTTCTGGGTACTGCTGTTGATGGCGATCATGAGCTGGGTCAGCCAGGGCCGTAGCCCGGTGGAGTATGTGCTGATGCAGCTGGCGGACCCGCTGCTGCGCCCTATCCGCAACCTGCTGCCGTCGATGGGCGGTATCGATTTCTCGCCGATGGTGCTGGTATTGCTGTTGTACGTAATCAATATGGGCATCGCCGAAGTGCTGCAGGCCACCGGTAATGTACTGCTGCCGGGGCTGTGGATGGCGCTATGAGTGCCGTTGAAACCTGCGCTGACGGGCTGGTGCTAAGGCTGTACATTCAGCCTAAGGCCAGCCGCGATAGCATCGTGGGCGTACATGGCGACGAGCTTAAAGTCGCCATTACCGCCCCGCCCGTTGATGGCCAGGCCAATGCCCACCTGGTGAAATTTCTCGCCAAACAGTTCCGCGTCGCCAAAAGCCAGGTACTGATTGAAAAAGGCGAGCTGGGCCGCCATAAGCAAGTTAAAATCATCGCCCCACAACAGATCCCGACTGCGGTCGCGGCGCTAACTGAATAAACAGGATTCATCATGCAAAAAGTCGTCCTCGCTACCGGCAACGCCGGCAAAGTGCGCGAACTGGCCTCGCTGCTGGAAGATTTTGGTCTCGATATCGTCGCTCAGACCGAGCTGGGCGTGGACTCTGCGGAAGAGACCGGCCTGACCTTCATTGAAAACGCGATTCTGAAAGCGCGCCACGCGGCGCAGATCACCGGCCTGCCGGCCATCGCCGACGATTCCGGTCTGGCCGTCGATGCTCTTGGCGGCGCGCCGGGTATTTACTCCGCCCGCTATTCCGGCGTCGATGCCAGCGACCAGCAGAATCTTGAGAAGCTGCTCGACGCGTTAAAAGACGTGCCGGACGACCAGCGTCAGGCCCAGTTCCACTGCGTACTGGTCTATCTGCGCCATGCCGAGGATCCCACGCCGCTGGTGTGCCACGGCAGCTGGCCTGGGGTAATCACCCGGCAAGCCGCCGGTCATGGCGGCTTCGGTTACGACCCGATCTTCTTCGTCCCGTCAGAAGGGAAAACCGCGGCCGAACTGAGCCGTGAAGAAAAGAGCGCCATTTCCCATCGCGGGCAGGCGCTGAAACTGTTACTGGAAGCATTACGTAATGGCTAATTTGCCGCCGCTGAGTCTCTATATCCATATTCCCTGGTGCGTGCAGAAATGCCCGTACTGCGATTTTAATTCGCATGCGCTGAAAGGCGAGGTGCCGCATGATGACTACGTCCAGCATCTGCTGAACGATCTGCAGGCTGATGCGCACTATGCCCAGGGACGGGAAATAGGCACTATTTTTATCGGCGGCGGTACGCCGAGCCTGCTGTCCGGCCCGGCCATGCAAACCCTGCTCGATGGCGTCCGCGCCTGCCTGCCGCTGGCCGCCGGGGCGGAAATCACCATGGAAGCCAACCCGGGTACCGTGGAGGCCGATCGCTTCGTTGATTATCAGCGCGCCGGGGTGAACCGCATCTCCATCGGCGTACAAAGCTTTAGCGAACCGAAGCTGCAGCGCCTGGGGCGGATCCACGGCCCGGAGGAGGCCAAGCGCGCAGCACGTCTCGCCAGCGGCCTCGGCTTGCGCAGCTTCAACCTCGACCTGATGCACGGTCTGCCGGACCAGTCGCTGGAGGAGGCGCTGGACGATCTGCGTCAGGCGATTGCCCTCAACCCGCCGCATCTGTCGTGGTACCAGCTGACCATTGAGCCGAACACCTTGTTCGGCTCCCGGCCGCCGGTGCTGCCGGATGACGACGCGCTATGGGATATTTTCGAGCAGGGGCATCAGCTGCTGAGCGCCGCCGGCTATCAGCAGTACGAGACGTCCGCCTATGCTAAGCCAGGCTTCCAGTGTCAGCATAATCTCAACTACTGGCGCTTTGGCGACTACCTCGGCATCGGCTGCGGCGCGCACGGCAAGATCACCTTCCCTGACGGACGCATTCTGCGGACCGCCAAAACACGCCACCCGCGCGGGTATATGGAAGGCCGTTACCTGGAGCGCCAGCACGATGTGGGAGAAGCGGATAAACCGTTTGAGTTCTTTATGAACCGTTTTCGCCTGCTGGAGGCCGCGCCGCGCGCGGAGTTCAGCTTGTGTACCGGCCTTGATGAGCAGGTTATCCGTCAGCAAATCGATGCCGCTATCGCCGAAGGCTATCTGCTGGAAGATGCGCAAAACTGGCAAATTACCGAGCACGGTAAACTGTTTTTAAATTCGCTGCTGGAGCTGTTCCTCAGCGAAGAGTAATCCCTGCGGGCGGCACGTCGTCGCCCGTATCTTTCCCCTTACATCCTCTCCCGCTACGGTCAAATCGACTGGCGTTTTTTTGTTCACTTATTTGCAGCGAATCACAAAATCCGATCGACTTTTTTCCTTTTCTTGACTCATTTTTTGCGCAGTGGTAATCCTGCTTCATCGGTTGAGCAAATGTAAAACCGACGTATCCTACATGTGAATTATTGGTAACTCTGATTAAAAAAGTCTCTGTAACGTCGGCGCAACCCGGCGGGCTTAAGCCTATAAAAAAGAGGGTAACACAATGAATTACCGTAATATTTTTATCACACTCTCCGCACTATCCGGCACCGTCACGGCTTCAGCCTGGTCTGCAGAGTCCGCCACCGTGGCCTTTTTAATGCCCGATCAGGCCTCTACCCGCTATGAACAGCACGACTTCCCCGGTTTTAAGGCGGAAATGAGCAAGCTTTGCGCGGATTGTAAGGTCATCTATCAGAATGCCAACGCCAACGCGTCGCTCCAGCAGCAGCAGTTCAACTCGGTTATCGCCCAGGGGGCGAAAGTGATCGTCCTGGATCCGGTTGACTCTTCCGCCGCCGCCGCGCTGGTCGAAAACGCCCAAGCGCAGGGGGTCAAGGTCATTGCCTATGATCGCCCGGTACCAGACAAACCGGCTGATTTCTACGTCTCATTTGATAACGAGGGCATTGGCTACGCCATCGCAAAATCTCTTACCGACCATCTGAAAGCGAGCGGCGTGCCGCAGGATGCCGGCGTGCTGCAAATTAACGGTTCGCCAACCGATGCCGCCGCAGGGCTGATCCGCGACGGTATCCATCGCGGATTGAAAGAGTCCGGTTACAAAACGTTGGCCGAATTCGACACCCCGGAGTGGGCGCCGCCGAAAGCCCAGGAGTGGACCGCCGGGCAGGTTACCCGCTTTGGCGACAAAATTAAGGGCGTGGTCGCGGCAAACGACGGTACCGGCGGCGGCGCAATTGCCGCCTTTAAGGCTGCCGGCGTCCAGCCGCTGCCGCCGGTCACCGGCAATGACGCCACTATCGCCGCGCTGCAGCTGATCATCGCTGGCGATCAGTACAACACCATCTCCAAGCCATCGGAGATCGTCGCCGCGGCGGCGGCCAAAGTGGCGGTTGATTTTATCCAGGGCAAAAAACCGCAGGCCAGCACCACCCTGTACAACACCCCTTCCCAGCTATTTACCCCGGAAGTGGTGACGGCCAAAAACATCAAAGCGGAAATCTTCGATAAAAAAATCCAGACCTGGGATCAGGTGTGTAGCGGCGAGTACGCCGCCGCCTGCCAGAAGTTAGGCATCAGCAAGTAACTTTTGCCCCTGCGCCCGCCGCGGCGGGCGCGATTTCGCCATGATTGAGGTCGTTTTGTATGCCGCAACAACAACACAACTCCGCCGCCGGGCGGCCAATACTGCAACTGCGCAACGTCTCTAAACATTTTGGCGCGGTGTCCGCGCTGACGGATATCGAATTAGAAGTCCACGCCGGCGAGGTGGTCGCGCTGGTCGGCGACAACGGCGCGGGCAAATCCACGCTGGTGAAGATCCTCGCCGGCGTCCACCAGCCGACCTCCGGCACCATTGAGTTTGACGGCAACCCCGTCACCCTCGATAGCCCCGGCAAGGCGCTGGAATACGGTATTGCCACGGTGTTTCAGGATCTGGCGCTGTGTGAAAACCTTGATGTGGTGGCAAACCTGTTTCTGGGTCATGAAATTTCGCCGTTCCAGCTCGATGAAGTGGCGATGGAAGTGAAAGCCTGGACGCTGCTGCAGGAGCTGGCGGCACGTATTCCGTCGGTACGCGAACCGGTGGCATCGCTTTCCGGCGGCCAGCGGCAGACCGTCGCCATCGCCCGTTCGCTGCTGCTGAACCCTAAAATCATTATGCTCGATGAACCCACCGCGGCGCTGGGCGTCGCGCAGACCGCGGAAGTGCTCAACCTGATTGAGCGCGTTCGCGAGCGCGGGCTTGGCGTCATCATCATCAGTCACAACATGGAAGACGTTCGCGCCGTCGCCGACCGTATCGTGGTGCTGCGTCTCGGGCGCAACAAAGGGATCTTCACGCCCGATGCTTCTAATCAGGATCTGGTCGCCGCGATCACCGGCGCGACGGAAAACGCCGTCTCACGCCGGGTAGAACGTAAATCACAGCCAACGACTTCCGGAGCGATGTAATTTTATGAACAGTAAGACCGCATCCCACACCGCGCTGGATCGCAGCGATGAGCGCGTTCGTCACGACGAGGGGCTGTTCGGCGCCCTACGCGCGCAGATAACCCGCATCAAAACCGGCGATCTCGGCACCGCGCCGGTGATAGCCGGGCTGATTGTGATTTCCCTGGTTTTCACCTTCCTCAACCCGGTCTATATCGCGCCGAATAACCTGGTGAACCTGCTGTTTGACTGCGCGACGGTCGGGTTTATCTCGCTCGGCATCGTCTGCGTGCTAATGCTTGGTGAGATAGACCTGTCGGTCGGCTCCATGAGCGGCCTGGCATCGGCTATCGTCGGCGTGCTGTGGGTGAACGCAGGATGGCCGCTGGCGGGAGCCATCGCCGTGGCGCTGGCCTGCGGCGTGGCCGTCGGGCTGGTCTACGCGCTGCTGTATACCCGCGTCGGAATGCCGAGTTTCGTCGCCACTCTCGCCGGCCTGCTGGCGCTGCTGGGTATGCAGCTGTATATCCTCGGGCCGAGCGGCAGCATCAACCTGCCCTATACTTCGCCGCTGGTGCGCTTTGGCCAACTGCTGGTGATGCCCGGCTGGTTCTCACACCTGATGGCATTGCTGCCAGGGCTGGCGATCCTTATTTTTGGCCTGAAAAAACGCTCGCGGCGCCTGGCGGCCAATCTTTCCGCCGAGGGAGTCAGCTCGCTAGTGGCGCGCGCGATCGCGCTGACGATTATCTTCGAGGCCGCGGTGCTTTATCTCAATCAGGGGCGCGGTATTCCATGGATTTTCGGTCTCTTTGTCGCCTGCGTGATGATCCTCAACTACGCGCTGAAACGGACAAAATGGGGTCGCTCGATGTTCGCGGTTGGCGGCAACCGTGAAGCGGCGCGCCGTTCGGGCATTAACGTGCGGGCGATTTATGTGAGCGCTTTCGTCCTGTGTACCACGCTTGCGACCTTCGGCGGCATTCTCGCGGCGTCGCGACTGGCTTCCGCCAGCCAGCAGGCCGGCACCGGCGACGTCAACCTCAACGCCATCGCCGCGGCGGTGATCGGCGGCACCAGCCTGTTCGGCGGACGCGGCAGCGCCTGGTCCGCGCTATTGGGGATCATCGTGATTCAGTCGATTTCAAATGGGCTGACGCTGTTGAACCTGCCGTCTTCGCTGCGCTATATCATTACCGGCGCGGTACTGGCGATTGCGGTAATCATTGATTCTCTGGCTCGCCGTTCACGCGTGTCGCACGGCCGCGCCTGAGTGGCGAAGTGCGCGGCCCAAAGGTATGCGGGCCGCGAAATTTTGATTATTTTAACGAGCCAACCAGCGCTTTGCGGCTGTCCTCCAGCGATACCACCCGGCTGCAGACGTCCTTACCAAACTGCTGGAAATCGGCCTCCTGGTTTTTCCATTCCTCCTGAATCGCCGTTTGCAGGCCGCCGAGGCTGCCAAGAATGCCCTGTAACGGATTACCGCCGCCTTTGAGCACCGCTTTGGCGCCCATCTCGTTAATGCTGTCCTGCAGAATGCCGCCCATCGCCTGATTCACCAGCTGCTGGCCATCGGCGCGTACCTGGTCGATAGCTTTATAGTGGAAAGTCAGGCCATCGCTGCGACGTTCGATAATGCGGTTCATCTGTTCTTTCAGCTGCGCGTCCAGTTTGGTCAGGCGACCGTGCATGCTGCTGTTGGCGCCAACCTGTTCGGTAATGATTTTATCCAGCGCCTTGCGGCTTTTTTCGACTCGCGAACGCGCGCCTTCGTCAATCCACGGCAGGCTGCTGCGCAGGCTGGCCTGATAATCCTGCGCCTGTTCGCGCTGGGCGGCGCTGAGCGCATAGGCCTTGCCGTTAAAGGTCAGATTGCCGTCCGGCTTTATCACCAGATCGCCGTTTTCCCCTTTCACCTGCACCTGCTGCGGGCTGAGGATCACATCGTCACGCGGCGTGACGCTACACTGGTAATCCGCATGGGCAGACAAAGCGGTGATGGAGAGCGCCACCGCCAGCAGCGTTTTACGCATCATAAAACTCCCTTAAGACAAAACGGGCCGGCAATTGCCGACCCTTGTCAAACTTAGTCCCACCAGACGTCAAAAAGTTCGCTGGTGCGCACATCCTCTAACTTACGCGCTTCCAGCCATTTGCGTACGATAGCCTGATGCTCTTCAGTGCACTTACCAATCTCCTGCATGCAGATGAGCCCTTCCCAGGAGAAATAACCGCTGCCGTCGAAGGCCAGCTTGTTCGGCTCTATCACCTCTTCGATCAGATCGTTGACCGTCTGGTCGATCTGCTCTTCGCTGGTCCCTTCCGGGAAACGCCAGGCGACGGAGAAGCCTAACTCCTGAAACTCATCGATATGCATTTTTTTACGCAGACGACGGCTACGATTCTTG
>UMDW01007383.1_pt1 | contig 23276 bp, 23 predicted proteins | sample 1964611 | NCBI WGS metagenome assembly UMDW01 (sample SAMEA4836006, study PRJEB28245) | human gut metagenome | biome: gut microbiome; material: fecal sample | place: Denmark | collected 2008 | reverse complement strand
TTTTATAAGCCTTAATAAGGATTAACTGAGACAATTTTAAATTTTTTTCAACATTTTATATTAATTAACAAACCTCAGATTATTACCCGCTAAAAATAATAATAATGTGGTCGCACGCTGTTTTTTATTAAAATTATTTAACATCAAAATTACAAGCCAATCGCGCTTGTATGCAGGATAGCGTTTTTTAGCGACTCCCCCTTCTCCCTCCCCATATTACCGGGCAAACAAACGAGATAAATGATGGCAAAATCGCTACTAAATCTATATTTACGACCAAAAAATCGACATAAAAAGGCATAAGCCACAGACCAAATCCGCAATCGGTAGATAAATCAATTGCGCTTAAAATCCGGCGTTAGCAAAATCTTCTCCTGCAAAGCCTTCAAAACAGCGGGGAGGGGGAGTACATTGTTCCGTGCTGACTTCCACGGCAGGGAGTGGCGATAACAGCTAAAAGGTCAAGATTCATGTCCCCCATCGAAAAATCCAGCAAGTTAGAGAACGTCTGTTATGACATCCGCGGCCCGGTTCTGAAAGAAGCCAAACGTCTTGAAGAAGAAGGCAATAAGGTTCTGAAACTGAACATCGGCAACCCGGCGCCATTCGGCTTCGAGGCTCCTGACGAGATCCTCGTCGACGTCATCCGCAATTTGCCTACCGCCCAGGGTTACTGCGATTCGAAAGGATTGTACTCGGCGCGTAAAGCTATCATGCAGCATTACCAGGCCCGGGGTATGCGCGATGTCACGGTGGAAGACATCTATATCGGCAACGGCGTGTCCGAGCTGATTGTGCAGGCGATGCAGGCGCTGTTAAACAGCGGCGATGAGATGCTGGTTCCCGCCCCGGACTACCCGCTGTGGACGGCGGCGGTGTCGCTTTCCAGCGGCAAAGCGGTGCACTATCTGTGTGACGAATCCTCTGACTGGTTCCCGGATCTGGACGACATCCGCGCAAAAATCACACCGCGCACCCGCGGGATCGTGATCATTAACCCTAACAACCCCACCGGCGCGGTCTATTCCAAAGAATTGCTGCAGGAGATCGTGGAGATCGCTCGTCAGCATAATCTGATCATTTTCGCCGATGAAATTTACGACAAGATCCTCTACGACGAAGCCCAGCATCACTCTATTGCCGCCCTGGCGCCGGACCTGCTGACGGTGACCTTTAACGGATTGTCGAAAACCTATCGCGTTGCCGGCTTCCGTCAGGGCTGGATGGTGCTGAATGGCCCGAAAAAACACGCGAAGGGCTATATCGAAGGGCTGGAGATGCTGGCTTCAATGCGTCTGTGCGCCAACGTGCCGGCCCAGCATGCTATCCAGACGGCGCTGGGCGGCTATCAGAGCATCAGCGAATTCATCATCCCCGGCGGACGCCTGTATGAACAACGCAACCGCGCCTGGGAGCTTATCAACGATATTCCGGGCGTCTCCTGCGTGAAGCCAAAAGGCGCGCTGTATATGTTCCCGAAAATCGACGCCAAACGCTTCAATATTCATGACGACCAGAAAATGGTGCTCGACTTCCTGCTGCAGGAGAAAGTCCTGCTGGTGCAAGGCACCGCCTTTAACTGGCCGTGGCCGGATCACGTACGCATCGTGACCCTGCCGCGCGAAGACGACCTGGAGATGGCTATCTCCCGCTTTGGCCGCTTCCTCTCCGGCTACCATCAGCTTTAATCGCGCCGCCGCCGGCATTTGCATCCGGCGGCGATCCCTGCGCACAATGGAACCCGATGTTGTCACTGATTAAGGGTCCCTATGAGTCAGAGTCATTTCTTTGCCCACCTCTCCCGCCTGAAACTGATTAACCGCTGGCCGCTGATGCGCAACGTGCGCACCGAAAATGTCTCCGAACACAGCCTGCAGGTGGCGATGGTCGCCCACGCGCTGGCGGCGATTAAAAACCGCAAATTTGGCGGCCAGGTCAACGCCGAGCGTATCGCCCTGCTGGCGATGTACCATGACGCCTCGGAAGTACTAACTGGCGACCTCCCTACTCCGGTGAAATATTTCAACTCCCAGATTGCCCAGGAATATAAGGCGATTGAGAAAATTGCTCAGCAAAAGCTGGTGGATATGGTCCCTGACGAGCTGCGCGATATTTTCGAGCCGCTGATTGATGAGCATCACTACAGTGAGGAAGAGCAGTCGATCGTTAAACAGGCTGACGCCCTCTGCGCTTACCTGAAGTGCCTCGAAGAGCTGTCTGCAGGCAATAACGAATTTCTGCTGGCCAAAGGTCGGCTGGAAAAGACCCTGGCATCGCGGCGCAGCGCGGAGATGGATTACTTTATGCAAGTGTTCGTCCCAAGCTTCCAGCTGTCGCTGGACGAAATTAGCCAGGATTCGCCGCTGTAAGGTTCTGGCCGGGCGGCGGTTGTGCTCTACCCGGCCAGAATATCTTAAAACGGAAACAGTACCGGGATCAGCAGGACGCAGACCACCATCACCAGTATGGTAAAGGGCACGCCTATTTTGACAAAATCGCTAAATGAGTACTTGCCCGGGCCAAGCACCAGGGTGTTAACCGGCGAGGAGACCGGGGTCATAAACGCCGCCGAAGCCGCCATCGCCACCACCATGGCAAAAGGATAGGGTGAGACGCCCATTGACTTCGCCGCCGCTAAGGCAATAGGCGCCATCAGCACCGCCGTGGCGGTGTTTGAGATAAACAGCCCAATCGCCGCGCACATCACGAACAGGCAGCCGAGCATCAGATAAGGCCCCTCGCCTCCGGCGACATCCATCAGTCCCTTCACCACCAGATCCACCCCGCCGGTTTTTTGCAGCGCCAGGGCAAACGGCATCATCCCAACAATCAAAATAATGCTCGGCCAGTGGATCGCCTTGTAGGCGCTTTCGGCATTGATGCAGCGGAATTTGCCCATCAGCAGACAGGCGATAATCGCGGCAATCGGGTTGGGAATTTCATCGGTGAGCATCAGGGCTACCATCAGCACTAGGCAGAAAATCGCATGCGGAGCCTGGCTGTGGGCCGGCGAAGCGTCATCGACCTCAACCGGCATATTGAGCACCACGAAATCCCGGCCGCGCTTCGCCAGCAAGGCAATTTGCCGCCAGTTGCCGACCACCAGCAGGATATCGCCGAGCTGCAGCGGCTCGTCGACCACCGAACCATCCATCGCTTTGCCATCGCGCTTCATGCCGACGATATTGAGACCAAACCGGGTGCGGAAGGCTATCTCACGCACCGTTTTGCCAATCATCTCTGAATCCGGGATCAGCGCCACCTCCGCCATCCCCACATCCAGCGCCTGATCGGCAAAATACTCGCCGCGCAATACCATCGGCTCAAGCATTTGCTCGCCGCAGAACTGGCGTAAATCGACATCGGAGGCGGACATATCGATTAGCAGGACGTCGCGGGCGCGAAATTCCGATACCCCGTTGACGTTGACAATTACCCGGCGGAACCGCCGCCAGCGTTCAACGCCGATCACGTTGGCGCAGTAGCGCTCACGCAGCTTTAAATCATCCAGCCGCTGACCGATCATCGGCGAACCCGGGCGGATGGCCAGCCGGCGAGCGCGGCCGGTGAGGTGATATTCGCGGATCAAATCGCGGAAGGTGCTTCTTTTTCGCCCATCGCGTGCGGAGTCGCCATTATCCGTCTTCAGCATAAAGCGCACCGCCAGCATATAGACGATGCCCAGGATCAGCACCACCAGGCCAATCGGCGTGACGCTGAAAAAGCTGAAGCCGTGCAGTCCCTCGCGCAGCAATTCACTGTTGACCACCAGGTTGGGCGGCGTCGCCACCAGGGTCATCATCCCGCTGATAAGCCCGGCGAAGCTCAGCGGCATCATCAGCCGCGATGGCGAGGTATTCATCCGCGCCGAGACGCTAAGTACCACCGGGATGAAAATGGCGACCACCCCGGTGGAGCTCATAAACGCGCCCAGACCGGCGACGGTGAGCATCAGGTAGATCAGCATTTTGGTTTCGCTGTTCCCCGCCACGCTCACCAGCCAGGCCCCCATTTTGGTGGCGACTCCGGTGCGCACCAGGCCATCGCCGATAATAAACAGGGCGGCAATCAGGATCACGTTAGGATCGCTGAATCCGGAAAAAGCTTCATTTAACGTCAGCGTTCCGCTGAGGACAAAGGCGACAATGACCATCAGGGCGATAGCATCCATGCGCACCTTGCCGGTAGCAAACAGCACAACCGCGATGGCCAGGAGGGATAAAACCCAAATCAATTCACCGTTCACAACGTTTCCTTGTCACAAGTGGGAGTCGACATAGTGGCATAAAAAAGCCCCGACGACGCGGGGCGAAATCATGGGTTTACGCTTTAAGACGCACATTTACCACGCCGTCAGTCTGGCGTTCAACCACCAGATCTTCCAGGCTGCTCAGCACGAGGTCGGCTTCATCCAGGCGAGGGGCATCGGCGGGCACGTTGACCGCGATAGTGCGACAGCCGGCCGCCAGTCCGGAGAGGAGCCCCGCCGGCGCATCTTCCACCACCGCGCACTCCCCGGCAGGCAGACCCAGCCGCTCGGCGCCCAGCAGATAGGCGTCCGGCGCCGGTTTGCCGTGTTTCACCTGCTCGGCGGTGACGAACACCTCAGGCATCGGCAGGCCCGCCGCGCGGTGACGCGCGTGGGCAACCGGAATCGAGCCGGAGGTGACAATCGCCCACGGGATCCCGGCCTCATTGAGCGTATTCAGCAGGGCTAATGCCCCCGGCAGCGCGACGATACCCTCAATATCAGTGGCTTCTATCTGCTCGAGGTAGCGAAATTCGGCCTGGATATCCTCCTCGCTGCGCCCCGGCATAAAATGGCGAATGGAGGTAATGGCCTGCTTGCCGTGAATAAAACTGAGAATTTCATCATGGTCAATGGCGAAACGATCCCCCCACTTGCACCATGAACGCTCCACCACCGGCAAGGAATCCACCAGCGTCCCGTCTAAATCGAACAGGAAACCTTTACACTGCACGGGCACCTCCCTCAGGCGTTGATAATTTGATTAATTTCATTACTGCTCAGATGATACTGGCGCGGGCAAGCGTGCCAGACGCTCAGCATCCGCTGATATTTCTCCCACATCGGAGTCTGCGAGTTAAAGCCATGGGTACCGGCGTCAAAATGGCTGTAGCGGCCTTCAACGTTGACCATAAAACGCACATAGCCGAGATAACGCGCTTCGGTGGCGGCATCAAATCCGAGGAAGGTGACCCGGCGTTCATCGATACCCGCCGCGTCTTTCAGGTTGGTCCAGGAGACGTGCAGCGCGTGGTACATCTCCATGATATCAATAACGGTACGGCAGGTTTCTTCCGTCAGCTGGCCAAACTCGCGGTCCAGTTCACGCATCTGTAGCCCATACCCTCGCTCTATGATGGTTTGCAGACGACGGTAGCGTTCCGCATTATCCGGGTCGAGCATCGTCATCATTTTGTACTGATTGGATAAAATCAGACGCTGCGCATTGGTCATTTCCATGTTGTGACTCCTGTAGCACGGTAGGGCGTGAAATAAAGAAGGCGCATAAATCATGCGCCTTCTTTTATATGCGTTTTCCGTAGTGAATTACAAATCATCAAGGAAAGTTTTATCCAGTTGTTTGAAGGCGCGCTTAAGCGTGTCAGCCAGCGCCTGATAATCGGGCTTGCCTTCGACCGGTGCCAGCGCCTGCCCCGCCTCCTGCAGTTTACCGCGCACTTCATAGAACCAGTTAAGAATGGAGGGCGGCAGCGGCGTCACCGAACGCTTACCCAACCACCAGAGTCCCTGCATCGGCAGGCTCAGCGCAAACAGCGCGGTAGCGACGGCGGGGCCCAGCTGGCCGCCAAGAGCTATCTGCCAGCAGAGGGTAAAAATGGCGATTGGCGGCATGATGCGGATGGCATAGCGGGTGGCACGAATAATGCGGTTTTCAATAAACACCGGCGCGAGGCGCTTGTCGAGAGGCCAGGTCTTTGCGTAATGCTGCCCGCGGTTGAACAAGCTAAAGAAGCTAACGGGGCGTTTCTCAGGGGTCGACATGGCTTTTCCTCAACTTTACATATAAAACTTAAAAAATTCGTGCAAAACACCAACTATGCATGACATCGTTCAAAAGATTTTGGCAAAGGATGCCGCAATCAGGTATCCTGTGCCCGCCTGAAAGGGCGGTTAGACTCTTTGCCAGGCTAGTCAAATTATCGCATATTCTGCCATTGGCTGAAAATTATGCAAAATGGCATAAAATCAAATGTACTTCTCTCATCGTGCCCGAAAACAGAACAAGGCATGATGTTAATCATAAATGTCGAGGTCATCCTGCGCTACGCTAATGACACACTGACGTTTTTTTAGCCACGTATCATAAAAAGGTACTTCCATGTCGAGTAAGTTAGTACTGGTTCTGAACTGCGGTAGCTCCTCTCTGAAATTTGCTATCCTTGACGCCGTGAACGGCGACGAATATCTGTCCGGTTTAGCGGAATGCTTCCACCTGCCGGAAGCCCGTATCAAATGGAAAATGGACGGCAGCAAACAAGAAGCCGAGTTAGGCGCGGGCGCCGCGCACAGTGAAGCGCTGAACTTTATCGTTAACACTATTCTGGCACAAAAACCAGAACTGTCTGCTCAGCTGACTGCAATCGGCCACCGTATCGTACACGGCGGTGAAAAATACACCAGCTCCGTGGTGATCGACGAGTCCGTAATTCAGGGTATTAAAGACGCCGCGTCTTTCGCACCGCTGCACAACCCGGCACACCTGATCGGCATCGCTGAAGCGCTGAAATCCTTCCCGCACCTGAAAGACAAAAACGTGGCTGTATTCGATACGGCGTTCCATCAGACCATGCCGGAAGAATCCTATCTCTACGCCCTGCCGTACAGCCTGTACAAAGAGCACGGCGTTCGTCGTTACGGCGCGCACGGCACCAGCCACTTCTACGTGACTCAGGAAGCCGCTAAGATCCTCAACAAGCCGGTGGAAGAGCTCAACATCATCACCTGCCACCTCGGCAACGGTGGTTCTGTTTCCGCTATCCGTAACGGTAAATGCGTTGACACCTCCATGGGTCTGACCCCGCTGGAAGGCCTGGTGATGGGTACCCGCTCCGGTGACATCGATCCGGCCATCATCTTCCATCTGCACGACACCCTGGGCATGAGCGTTGACGCGATCAACAAAATGCTGACCAAAGAGTCCGGCCTGCTGGGTCTGACCGAAGTCACCAGCGACTGCCGCTACGTGGAAGACAACTATCAGGAAAAAGCCGACGCTAAACGCGCAATGGACGTTTACTGCCACCGCCTGGCGAAATACATCGGTTCCTACACCGCGCTGATGGACGGCCGTCTTGACGCCGTTATTTTCACCGGTGGTATCGGTGAAAACGCCGCGATGGTGCGTGAGCTGTCGCTGGGCAAACTGGGCGTACTGGGCTTTGAAGTTGACCATGAGCGTAACCTTGCTGCCCGCTTCGGCAAGTCTGGCTTCATCAACAAAGAAGGCACCCGTCCTGCCGTGGTTATCCCGACCAACGAAGAGCTGGTCATCGCGCAAGACGCCAGCCGTCTGACCGCATAATTCCACATCGCCAGCCCTGACCCGCAATAATTCGAGCAGCAGGAAGGCGGCGACACAGCAAAACCCCGGCCGCGTACAGCGCGTACGCCACCGGGGTGAGCAAGTAGAGCCAACGCACGTGCAACTTGAAAGATGACGGATAGCTGGCGGTGCTGTTTTGTATCCCGCCTGATACTGGCGGTAACGAAAGAGGATATACCGTGTCCCGTACTATCATGTTAATTCCTACCGGTACCAGCGTAGGTCTGACCAGCGTCAGCCTCGGTGTGATCCGCGCTATGGAACGCAAAGGCGTTCGTCTGAGCGTCTTTAAACCTATCGCCCAGCCGCGTTCCGGTGGCGATGCCCCAGACCAGACCACCACCATCGTTCGCGCCAGCTCCTCCACCACCACCGCCGCTGAACCGCTGAAGATGAGCCATGTTGAGTCTCTGCTCTCCAGCAATCAGAAAGATGTGCTGATGGAAGAGATCATTGCCAACTACCACGCGAATACTCAGGACGCGGAAGTGGTGCTGGTGGAAGGCCTGGTACCGACCCGTAAGCATCAGTTCGCCCAGGCGCTGAACTTTGAAATCGCCAAAACGTTGAACGCTGAAATCGTCTTCGTGATGTCTCAGGGCACCGACACGCCAGAACAGCTGAACGAGCGTATCGAACTGACCCGTAACAGCTTTGGCGGCGCCAAAAATACCAGCATCACCGGCGTTATCGTCAACAAACTGAATGCCCCTGTCGACGATCAGGGCCGTACCCGTCCTGACCTGTCGGAAATTTTCGACGACTCGTCGAAAGCAAAAATCGTGAAGATTGACCCGGCTCAGCTGCAGAAAGGCAGCACGCTGCCGGTGCTGGGCGCAGTGCCATGGAGCTTCGATCTGATCGCGACCCGCGCGATCGACATGGCTCACCATCTGAATGCGACCATCATCAACGAAGGCGATATCAATACCCGCCGCGTGAAATCCGTGACTTTCTGCGCGCGCAGCATCCCGCACATGCTGGAACACTTCCGCCCTGGTTCTCTGCTGGTTACCTCCGCAGACCGTCCTGACGTGCTGGTTGCGGCCTGCCTGGCGGCAATGAACGGCGTGGAAATCGGCGCCATTCTGCTGACCGGCGGCTATGAAATGGACGCGCGCATCAGCAAGCTGTGTGAACGCGCTTTCGCGACCGGCCTGCCGGTATTTATGGTCAACACCAACACCTGGCAGACCTCCCTGAGCCTGCAGAGCTTTAACCTCGAAGTACCGGTTGACGATCACGAGCGTATCGAGAAAGTTCAGGAATACGTGGCCAACTACATCAACGCCGACTGGATCGAATCGCTGACCGCGACCTCCGAGCGCAGCCGCCGTCTCTCTCCGCCAGCCTTCCGCTACCAGCTGACCGAGCTGGCGCGCAAAGCCGGCAAACGTGTCGTTCTGCCGGAAGGCGACGAACCGCGTACCGTGAAAGCGGCGGCGATTTGCGCCGAACGCGGGATCGCCACCTGCGTCCTGCTGGGTAACCCGGATGAGATCAACCGCGTAGCCGCGGCCCAGGGCGTTGAGCTTGGCGCCGGCATTGAAATCGTCGATCCGGAAGTGGTTCGCGAAAGCTATGTGGGTCGCCTGGTCGAACTGCGTAAGAACAAAGGCATGACCGAAGCGGTCGCGCGTGAGCAGCTGGAAGACAACGTGGTTCTCGGCACCCTGATGCTGGAACAGGACGAAGTCGACGGTCTGGTATCCGGCGCGGTTCACACCACTGCCAACACCATTCGTCCGCCGCTGCAGCTGATCAAAACCGCGCCGGGCAGCTCGCTGGTCTCCTCCGTGTTCTTCATGCTGCTGCCGGAACAGGTTTACGTTTACGGCGACTGCGCGATCAACCCGGACCCGACCGCCGAGCAGCTGGCGGAAATCGCTATTCAGTCCGCTGAATCCGCGATTGCCTTCGGCATCGAACCGCGCGTGGCGATGCTCTCCTACTCCACCGGTACCTCCGGCGCGGGTAGCGATGTCGAGAAAGTCCGCGAAGCGACCCGTCTGGCGCAGGAAAAACGTCCTGACCTGATGATCGACGGCCCGCTGCAGTATGACGCCGCGGTGATGGCTGACGTAGCGAAGTCCAAAGCGCCGAACTCACCGGTAGCTGGCCGCGCGACCGTGTTCATCTTCCCGGATCTGAACACCGGTAACACCACGTACAAAGCGGTACAGCGCTCTGCCGACCTGATCTCCATCGGGCCGATGCTGCAGGGTATGCGCAAGCCGGTCAACGACCTGTCCCGTGGCGCGCTGGTAGACGATATCGTCTATACCATCGCACTGACCGCGATCCAATCGGCTCAGCAGCAGAAGTAATCTGCCGCTGTGGTCAAAGCAAAAGGCAGCCGAATGGCTGCCTTTTTGTCGTCAGGAGGCGAGCGACGATTGCTGTCGCGCGTTTGCGATCTTTATTCGCGCTCGCTCTCTTCCGCATCATCATACTCATTACCGGCGTTGCGGGTCATCCACAGCGCCAGCGCTTTCAGGGAGTCCGGCGTGAACTCATCGCAGCGGGCGGTGATCTCTTCCGGCGTTAACCAGCACACCTCGCTGACCTCTTCTTCCTGCAGGGCGAACGGCCCGTGGGAGACGCAGCTAAACAGACTTCCCCAGACGCGGCAGAATTTGTCTTCGTAATAAAACTGGCCGTGATCGGCAAACGGCACCCCGGCGATGCCTAACTCCTCTTCCGCCTCGCGACGGGCCGATTCCAGCAGCTGCTCATCAGCCTGCACGACGCCGCCAGCGGTGGCATCCAGCATGCCCGGATGAAAGTCTTTTGTCTCGGTGCGTCGCTGCACCAGAATTTTCCCCATTCCGTCATGAACGACGATATAGGTCGCCCGGTGGCGCAGGCACTGCGCGCGCATTTGCTCGCGGCTGGACTGTGCTATCACCTCATTGTTTTCATTAACAATATCGACCCATTCTGTGCTTGCCAAATGATTCTGTTCCGCCATCAGGAAACCTTACTTTAAATGCGCTCTCGCGGCGCGTCTTTATGATTGAGGGCTAAATTACGGGTAAATTGCAACCTCTGCAATAACCTGATTATCATTGAGTGCTAAAACCTGCAGCCGCCCCTGATCCAGCAGCCCATAGCTGGCGGAATATCCCCCTTTCGGGATACTCACTGAGCCGGGATTAAAGAGGTAAATTGCGCCGCGTTTTTCCGCGACCGGTATATGAGTATGGCCATATGCCAGGACATCGCCAGCGGCCAGCGGCGGCAGATTATCCGGACTATAGAGATGCCCGTGGGTCAGAAACAGGCGATAGCGTTCGCTAAGCACCTGCTGCCAGGGCGCGGTCATTGGAAAACGAAGCAGCATCTGATCCACTTCGCTGTCGCAGTTGCCGCGAACAGCAACAATGCGTTCCGCCACGCTGTTCAACCGCTCCGCCACCTCACCCGGCGCATACCCCTCAGGCAGCGCGTTGCGCGGACCGTGATTGAGCACATCGCCGAGTATGATCAGCCACCTGGCGCCGCTTTGCGCGAACCGTTCAAGCACGCGTTCCGTGGCGGGCAGCGAACCATGAATATCGGAGGCAAACATCAGCTTCATAGGTTCCATCTCCACTGGTTACGATGCCTCTATGATAGCGGAAGCGCGGCGGGTTATCAGCCTCAGCGTTTGGCGGAAAGCGCCACGTAACGCTGGATTGAGGCCCGCTGCCACTGGAAAGACGCATAATCAGCCAGCGCCTCCGGTACCTTATCGCCATTGAGAACCAGGCGATTGAGCATCAGCGCCAGGTCTGCGTCGGCAATAGACCATTCGCCAAATAAATTTTGCCCGCCGTGGGCCAGTAGCGTGGTGGCGGTGGCAAACAGCTTTTCCGCAGATTGCCTGCCGGCCTCGCTGAGGTCCGGCATTTTCGCCCCGTCAAACACCACGGCGGTGGATCGCTCTTCACGAATTGGCATCAGATCGCTGCGCAGCCAGGCCTGGATCTGCCGGGCGCGGGCTCGTTTTTGCAGATCATGCGGGTAGATGCGCTCCCACTCCGGCGGCGCAAAACGCTCATCCAGATACTCGGTAATCGCCGAAGACTCACTTAGCGCGAAATCATCAACCTCCAGCAGCGGTACGCGACGGGTGGCGGCATAGCCTGTCCAGCCCGCCTGCAGATGTTCGCCGCGGTTCAGGTCGACGGTTTTAAGGGTAAAAGGCAGGCTTTTTTCCTGCAGAGCGACATAGACAGACATCACGTACGGTGAGAAAAAATCGGCATCGGACCACAGGGTAATGACAGGCTGGCTCATAGCTTCCTCAAGGGTGGTAGACAGGACAATAAGCCAACATAGCCTGTCTTACAGGCGATGTCACTGCTCGAACGCGGACGACTCGTCGCCTGGCTGCCGGGTCGCTTGCGGAATTTCTCCCGGGTGGCGCAGCTTCACCTATACTCGAACAGTTTGCGACCCACGACGGCGGGAAATATTATGATCGATCTTTACTATGCACCCACCCCAAACGGCCACAAAATCACCCTGTTCCTCGAAGAGGCGGAGCTAGCCTATCGGCTAATTCGGGTCGATATCGGCAAAGGGGAACAATTTCATCCGCAGTTTCTGGCGATTTCGCCGAATAATAAAGTTCCGGCTATCGTCGACCACATGCCTGCTGACGGCGGGGCGCCGTTGAGCGTTTTCGAGTCAGGCGCCATCCTGCTCTATCTGGCGGAAAAAAGCGGTAAGCTGCTGAGTGGCGAGCTGCGGGAACGCTACGTCACGCTGCAGTGGCTGTTCTGGCAGGTCGGCGGGCTGGGGCCGATGCTGGGGCAAAATCAACATTTTTCCCACTCCGCGCCGCAAACCGTGCCCTACGCTATTGAACGTTTTCAGGTGGAAACCCAACGACTGTATGGGGTGCTAAATCAGCGTCTGGGATGCAGCCCGTGGCTTGGCGGCGACCACTACAGTATCGCCGACATCGCCGCCTGGCCCTGGGTGAACTGCCATGTCCGACAGCGTATCGATCTGGCGAACTATCCGGCGGTGCACAACTGGTATGAGCGCATTAAGCAGCGGCCGGCAACGGCGGAAGCGATGTTAAAAATTCAGCTTTATTAACCCCCTGCTCGCCCGTCGCGCTTTGTTGTATGATTGCAGGACTTACACCACGGAGGAAGCCTGCAATGTCTCAACCAGACGCCATTATTCGTATTAAGAACCTGCGCCTGCGGACTTTTATTGGTATTAAAGAGGAAGAGATCGCCAACCGCCAGGACGTGGTAGTGAATGTAGCCATTCACTACCCTGCCGATAAAGCGCGCGACAGCGAGGACATCAATGATGCGCTGAACTACCGCACCATTACCAAGCGTATAATCAGCCATCTTGAGAATGGCCGTTTTTCGCTGCTGGAAAAATTAACTCAGGATGTGCTGAATATCGCATGCGAACATCACTGGGTCACATATGCTGAAGTGGAGATTGATAAACTTCATGCGCTGCGCTATGCCGACTCGGTGTCCATGACCATGAGCTGGCGTCGCTAACCATGTCAGGGAGGTGGTATGAAGATCCTGCTTACTGGTGGTACCGGCCTGATTGGCCGACATCTGATACCCAGATTGCTGGAGCTCGGGCATAGCGTCACGGTCTCCACGCGACATCCGGATACCGCCCGCGCCCGTCTCGATCCGCGCGTCACCCTGTGGCGCGATTTCGAGGGCCATCACCACCTCAATGATATTGATGCCGTCATCAATCTGGCGGGTGAACCCATCGCTGATAAACGCTGGACGGCCGAGCAGAAACAACGCTTGTGCCATAGCCGCTGGGATCTCACGCAGCGGCTGGTGGGCCTGATCCACGCCAGCGACCCCCCTCCCTCCGTGCTGATCAGCGGGTCTGCCATCGGCTACTATGGCGACCTCGGCGAGGTGGTGGTGACCGAAGAAGAGCCACCGCACAATGAGTTTACCCATAAGCTGTGCGCCCGCTGGGAGCAAATTGCCTGCGAAGCGCAAAGCGAGCGCACCCGCGTCTGCCTGCTGCGCACCGGCGTGGTACTGGCTCCGCGGGGCGGTATTCTCGGCAAAATGACACCCGCCTTTAAGCTCGGCCTCGGCGGGCCTATCGGCAACGGCAGACAGTACCTGGCCTGGATCCATATCGACGATATGGTTAACGGCATTCTGTGGCTGCTGGATAACGATCTGCGCGGTCCGTTCAATATGGTTTCTCCCTACCCGGTGCATAACGAGCAGTTCGCCCATGCGCTGGGTCATGCGCTCCATCGACCGGCGATTTTCCGCGTTCCCGCCGCCGCTATCCGCCTGTTGATGGGGGAATCCGCCGTCCTGGTGCTCGGCGGCCAGCGCGCGCTGCCAAAGCGTCTGGAGGCCGCCGGCTTTGCCTTCCGCTGGTACGATCTGGACGAAGCGCTAAAGGATGTGCTGAGTTAATGGCTGACACAGGGGAGCATTGGCTCCTCTGATTCCATTCTGCTGGCTCATGCTCCACGCCTGGATGGCCTCACCCTGGCGCTGCAGCATCGCCATATTCAGGACAACCAGCTCCCTTAATCGCCTGAATTCACCGCCAGCCGGCCGGTTCGCCGGTGTTACCTGGCGAAGCAAAGTGCTAAGGTAGGCTTTTCTTTCTGCGTATTGACTGCTTTATGACGACCATCACCACACCACGCCTTTCGCTTACCCGCTTTGTTACCGATGACTGGCCCTTTTTTCTGCGCCTGCGCCAGGATCCGCAGGTGATGCGTTTTATGGGGGAGGTGTTAAGCGATGGGGCGCTGCGCAGCGTCTTCGTCAGTCGCTGTGCCGATCCCGGGGTGTTTGTATTGCGCGATAAATTCGGCGAGGCGCTGGGCGATATTGGGCTCCGCATCAGTCCGAAAAATCCGCACGAAGCTGACGTCGGCTACGCGCTGCTGCCTCAGGCTCAGGGAAAAGGCTATGCCAGCGAAGCGCTGCGGGCGGTCTGCGAGTATGGTTTCACCACCCTGGGGGTGCAGGCCATCAATGCCTGGGTGCTGGGTGAAAACCGTGGCTCATCGCGCCTGCTGGAGAAGCAAGGCTTTGTGCGCACCCAGGTGCTGGAGAAAGCCTATCATCTGAACGGCGTCGATTACGATGACTGGATCTATCGGCTGGAGCGGGAAGCTCATCCGGCGTCCGCAGACGCCGGATGAGCCGATTATTTCAGCGAACCTTTCAGAAACTGCTGCAGGCGCGGGCTTTTCGGCGCGCCAAACAGCGCATCCGGATGCCCTTCTTCTTCAATTTTACCCTGATGCAGAAAAATGACATGTGAAGAGACGTGGCGGGCAAAGCCCATTTCATGGGTCACCACCACCATGGTTTTTCCCTCTTCCGCCAGCTGCTGCATAATGCGTAACACTTCGCCCACCAGTTCCGGATCCAGCGCGGAGGTCGGCTCATCAAACAGCAGCACTTCCGGTTCCATCGCCAGCGCGCGGGCAATAGAGACACGCTGCTGCTGGCCACCGGAAAGATGCACCGGATACTTCGCCTGCTGACGTTCGTCTATCCCGACCTTGGCCAGGTATTTCACCGCCCGTTCGCGCGCTTCCTGTTTGCTTAAGCCCAGCACCTGAATCGGCGCCTCCATGACGTTCTCCAGCACCGTCATATGGCTCCACAGATTGAAATGCTGAAACACCATGGTCAACCGGGTGCGCAGCAGGCGCAACTGGTTCTTGTCGGCCACCTTCAGCTGGCCGTCTTTATCCCGTACCAGACCAATATTTTGGCCGCTGACGACGATCGTGCCTTCGCTCGGTTTTTCAAGGAAGTTAATACAGCGCAAAAAGGTACTTTTTCCGGAACCCGATGAACCGATGATGCTGATAACGTCCCCGGCTTTCGCCTGCAGCGAGACGCCCTTCAGCACCTCGTGTTCCCCATAGCGTTTATGCAGATCGATAACGTTTAATTTATTGTCGGACATGGCGTTCTCAATGCGTCGAAGAAGGTTTGATATGCTGCAACCAGCGCTTTTCCGCTTTACGGAACAAGCTAATCAGCACATACGAGATAATTAAATAAAGCACCGCGGCGATGCCAAACGCGGTGAACGGCTGATAGGTGGCCGAGTTGATATCGCGGGCGATTTTCAGCAGATCCGGTACCGTAGCGGTAAACGCCAGCGCGGTAGAGTGCAGCATGAGGATCACTTCGTTACTGTAGGCCGGCAGTGCAATCCGCAGCGCGGAAGGCAGAATAATGCAGCGATACAGTTTGACTGACGAGAAGCCGTAGGCCCGCGCTGCTTCAATTTCTCCGGCGGGTACTGAGCGGATCGCGCCGGCGAAAATTTCAGTGGTATAGGCGCAAGTATTCAGGGTTAACGCCAGTACCGTGCAGTTTAGCCCGCTGCGGAAAAAAGCGTTCAACAGCTCCGTGCCTTTGACGATTTCCAGGGTATACATGCCGGAGTAAAAAACCAGCAGTTGCACATACAGCGGCGTGCCGCGAAATATGTAAGTGAACAGCCAGATGGGGAACTGGATAAACTTATTGCTCGAGACGCGGCCGATGGCCAGAAACACCGCCAGGATGCCCCCCATTACCACTGAAGAGATCAGCAACCATAAGGTAATCGCCACGCCGGTAAAGCGATAGCCGTCGGTCCACAGTAGTGATTTCCAGTACTCCTGAATAATTTCAATCACAGGTCAGCCCTCTTCACGCCAACGGTATAGCGGCGTTCGAGCAGCAGCAGTACGCCATTAGAAACGGTGGTAAACACCAGATAAATCAGGCCGCAGACGATGGCGAAGTAGAACGGCTGCCAGGTGCTTTTCCCGGCCAGCTGCGTGGCTTTGACCACATCCTCCAGCCCCAGCAACGAGACCAGCGCCGTCGCCTTGAGGATAACCTGCCAGTTGTTGCCTATCCCCGGCAGCGCGTAGCGCATCATCGCCGGGAAGAGAATACGCCGGAACGTCTGCCCGCCGCTAAAGCCAAAGGCGGTAGCCGCTTCGATATGCCCCTTCGGCACCGCCAAGTAGGCGCCGCGGAAGGTTTCCGTAAAATAGGCGCCATAGATAAAGCCAAGGGTAATAATCCCGGCGATCATCGGATCGATATCAAACTGGGCCATGCCCAGCGCGTCGGTAACGCTGTTTAGCGCAATCTGCAGGCCGTAGAAAATCAGCAGCATCAGCACCAGATCGGGCACGCCGCGGATCAGAGTGGTATAGCCTTCAAACACCAGCGCCAGTGGACGATTGCTCGATAACTTTGCGCCAGCGCCCGCCAGCCCTATCAGGACGGCGAGAACGACCGAGCTGAGCGCAAGCTCCAGGGTGACGAGCGCACCCTGCAAAATAACCTGTGAAAACCCATACAGCATGCTGCCTACCCTGTCTGTCATTCACCATTGCGCGCGAAACGCACGCAATGGCGAGGCGTGAGAATTATTCGCCGTATACGTTAAAATCGAAATATTTTTTCGCCAGCTTGTCGTAGGTGCCGTCCTTACGCATCTCTGCAAACGCCTTATTCAGCGCTTCACGCAGTTCGTTGTCTTCCTTACGCAGCCCCATACCGGTGCCAACACCAAACAGTTTCTCGTCTTTGATTGACGGGCCACCAAACTGGTAATCTTTACCAATAGGCTGTTTCAGGAACCCTTCGCTGGCCGCGACCTCATCCTGGAAAGCGGCGTCGATCCGGCCGGCGGTCAGGTCGGAATAGATATTGTCCTGCCCCTGATAGGAGACAATTTCGATACCTTTCGGCGCCCAGTGCTCATTACCGTAAGTTTCCTGCGTCGTACCCTGCAGCACGCCCACGCGCTTACCCTTGAGGGTGGCAAGATCCGGCGTTACCGGGCTGCCCTTTTTCACCACCAGACGCGAATCAGCCGCATACAGTTTGTCGGTGAAAGCGATTTCCTGCTGACGCTTTTCGGTAATCGACAGCGAAGACATAATCGCGTCGATTTTCTTCGCTTTTAAAGAGGGGATCAGCGCATCCAGCGGGTTTTCCACAAAGGTACATTGGGTATTAATACGCTTACACAGCTCTTTTGCCAGATCGATATCAAAACCCACCAATTCCCCCTGCGCATTCTTCGATTCGAAGGGAGCATAAGTCGGATCGGTACCGATACGAATTTTTTGCGGAATAGCGGCAAAGACCGTGGAAACGCTGGAAAGGGCCAGCGCTAAAGAGAGAGACAACGCCAGTTTTTTCATAACTATCCTCGACAGACTGTCATTCTAACGGGTTTATTAGAACTATTAACACCAGTTATCGTGCCATTATTCGCCCCTTGAGGGCAAAGATTTATGCACCAGAAAGGCCATTTTTTTGCATCACAAACGCTTAACTATGCATTTTTTAGCCACAAAAGCGCCTGCCTTTGCACTAAAATGATCCACAGCGTCTGGCGATGCACCTTTTCAGGGCTTTTACACGAGCATGGCGGCAGGCCCACCCGATAGCGCGGGCCTGCGGCAGTCTTAGTCGCCGTAGACGTTAAAATCGAAGTATTTCTTCACCATTTTGTCGTAAGTGCCGTCTTTGCGCATCTCGCCCAGCGCTTTATCAAACGCGGCTTTCAGCTCGGCGTCGTCCTTACGCAGGCCGATACCGGTGCCGTCGCCAAAGTACTTTTTGTCTTTAACGGACGGGCCGGCAAAGGCGAAATCTTTCCCGGCAGGCTGCTTCAGGAAGCCTTCGCTGGCGGCGACTTCATCCTGCAGCGCCGCATCCAGACGACCAGCGGAGAGGTCGGAATAGATCAGGTCCTGGTTCTGATATGCCACCACGTCAACGCCCTGGCTGCGCCAGCGATCGTTAGCATAGGCTTCCTGCGTGGAGCCCTGCAGCACGCCGACGTGCTTACCTTTCAGCGCCTCCAGCGTCGGCTGGATCGGCGAGCCTTTGGCCGCGATCAGCCGGGAGTCGGCGGCATAGAGCTTGTCAGAGAAGGCGATCTCTTGCTGGCGCTTCTCGGTGATGGAGAGCGAGGAGATGATGGCGTCAATTTTCTTCGCCTTGAGGGAGGGGATCAGGGAGTCAAAATCACTGCCGACCCAGGTACATTTCACCTTAATACGGGAGCACAGTTCATTGCCTAAATCGATATCAAAGCCAACAAAGTCCCCTTTCGCGTCTTTCGACGAAAAGGGCGCATAGGTCGCGTCAGTGCCAATGCGAATGCTCTGCGGCAGAGCAGCAAACACACTGGCCGTGCTGCTCATTCCCACGAGTAAAGAGAGAGCCAGAATCGTCTTCTTCATACAGTACCCTTAAGTGTCGTGATGTGGTGCGTTGCTTGTTATGGTGATTGCCGATCAATCCTGCAGTTTTTGTGCCATCTTCCCGGTGCGTGCCGGGAACAGGGTTAAATTTGTTAAAATAAAGTTGCAGGATTGTCTTAAAAGGGAAGATACCAGCATTACTGGCGAAACCGCAGCGCCTGAGCGCAAAAAGACGAAATAAATGTCGAGGATTTGATCGGGACGACAAATTTGCACCAGCGCAGCGCAAGCGTACATTTCACGCACCTATTTGGTGCAATCCTGTGACCCTTGCCAGCGCGTAAATAAGTCTTGTTCCAGGCTAATGTCGAACTGATCGAGTACCCGGTTGACGGTCTGGTTGATAACATCATCCAGGCTTTGCGGCCGATGGTAGAAGGCCGGCACCGGCGGCATAATCACCGCCCCCAGCTCCGCAGCCTGCACCAGCAGTCGCAGATGGCCAAGATGGAACGGAGTCTCCCGCACGCAGAGCACCAGCGGACGACGCTCCTTCAGCACCACATCCGCCGCCCGCGTCAGCAGACCATCCGTGTAGCTATGGACAATACCCGAGAGCGTTTTCATTGAGCAGGGTAAAATCACCATCCCGGCGGTTTTAAACGAGCCGGAGGAGATACTGGCGGCGATGTCGCGGGCATCATGCACCACATCAGCCAGCGCCTGCACTTCACGCACGGTAAAGTCGGTCTCCATCGCCAGCGTCTGGCGCGCCGCCTGACTGAGGATCAGATGGGTTTCAATATCCGGCACATCCCGCAGCACCTGCAGCATCCGCACGCCATAGATGGCGCCGCTGGCGCCGGAAATGCCAATAATCAGTCGTTTCACGTTCTGTTACCCCTTGCGCGTCGTGCCGCAGACTTTGCCGGATTATAGCCGTTGGCGCAACCATTGACGCACCGTTGCCGGGCGAAAAAAAGGCCCGCCGTCCATCAGGAACGGCGGGCCCGCGACGCGTGAACGGCTTACCCCTCGTTGTGCATCTCGAGGTTTTCGACTTCGTTCTGCAGCTGAACCGCTTTGGCATCATCGTTACGCAGGGAATCGAGGTAGTCGAGGTACTGCTGGTCGACATCCCGGGTGACGTACACGCCGTTGAACACAGAACATTCAAACTGCTGAATATCCGGATTTTCCGCGCGCACCGCCTCGATCAGATCGTTGAGATCCTGGAAAATCAGGCCATCGGCGCCAATGATCTGGCGGATCTCATCCACTTCGCGGCCATGAGCGATAAGTTCGTTGGCGGTCGGCATATCGATACCGTACACGTTCGGGAAACGAATTTCCGGCGCGGCTGAGGCCAGATACACTTTTTTCGCCCCTGCTTCGCGCGCCATCTCGATGATCTGCTCCGAGGTGGTGCCGCGAACGATGGAATCGTCCACCAGCAGCACGTTCTTATCGCGGAACTCCGCACGGTTGGCGTTGAGCTTGCGGCGCACAGACTTACGACGCAGCTGCTGGCCCGGCATGATAAATGTGCGGCCGACGTAGCGGTTCTTCACGAAGCCCTGTCGATAAGGCTTGTCGAGGATGCGGGCGATCTCCAGCGCGATATCGCAGGAGGTCTCCGGGATCGGGATAACGACGTCAATATCCAGATCTTCCCACTCGCGGGCAATCTTCTCGCCCAGCTTGGTCCCCATATTAACGCGGGCGCTGTAGACGGAAATTTTGTCGATAAACGAGTCCGGACGGGCAAAATAGACGTACTCGAACAGGCACGGGTTGCTGACCGGGTTATCGGCGCACTGACGGGTAAACAGCTGGCCCTTCTCGGTAATATAAACCGCTTCGCCCGGCGCCACATCGCGCAGGAATTCAAAGCCAAGGGTGTCAAGCGCCACGCTTTCCGAGGCCACCATATACTCGGTGCGGCCATCGCCTACGTCACGTTTGCCCAGCACCAGCGGACGAATGCCGTTCGGGTCGCGGAAGGCCACCATGCCATGACCGATGATCATCGCCACGCACGCGTACGCGCCGCGGATCAAGCGGTTGGTCGCCGCAATCGCGGCAAAGATGTTGTCCGCTTCCAGTGGGTAGTGACGGAAGTTATCCAGCTCACTGGCGAAAATATTGAGGAGGATTTCGGAATCTGAGGTGGTATTGATGTGGCGGCGTTTTTCTTCAAACAGCTTTTTACGCAGCTCATGGGCGTTGGTCAGGTTGCCGTTATGCGCCAACGTGATGCCATACGGCGAGTTGACGTAAAACGGCTGCGCTTCGGAGGCGCTGGAGCTGCCCGCCGTGGGGTAACGCACGTGGCCAATCCCCATATTGCCCTGCATACGCTGCATATGGCGGGCTTCGAATACGTCGCTTACCAGCCCGTTAGCCTTACGCAACCGGAAGCAGTTGTTGGCATCAATGGTGATGATGCCAGCGGCATCCTGTCCACGGTGCTGGAGCACCGTTAGCGCATCATAAATCGACTGGTTAACCGGCATAACACCGGCGATACCGACAATACCGCACATACGTCTTTTCCTCGTTCAGCAACGACCTAAAGTCTATACTTTAGGCAAGAAACTTGACGAGCTTTGCAGGTATTCAAAAAACCATCTGATGACGGGGGTAAAATAGGGAATAAACTGCGACTGATGCCAGTCATCGCTCTTCGCCATCCCGGTAAAGGTGTCAAGGAAGAACAGAATAGCGGCGATGATCAGCACCCCACGTAGCGCGCCGAAGCAGATCCCCAATACCCTGTCGGTACCTGACAAACCGGTCTTCTCCACCAGCTGGCCTATCACATAGTTCACGATAGCGCCAACGATGAGCGTCACGATAAACAGCGCCGCAATAGCAATCCCATTTCGAACCCGTTCATCCTCAAAGCCCGTAAACCAGACAGACAGATCAGCGTAGTAGTGGCTGGCGACATAAAACGCGCAACCCCACGTGACTAACGATAAAGCTTCGCGAACGAAGCCGCGGATCAGGCTGACCAGGCAAGAAAGACCCAGCACCGCCATAATGGCGTAATCAATCCAGACCATATACGTCCCACGATTTTACGCCCTGTCGTCCAGTTCGGGGCGCATTCTAACAGAAAAAGAAAACGTTTGCGTAGGGATTTCCTTGCCCTACAGAAATAAAAATGGCGCTGAAAAAACATTCAACGCCAGACTGTCTTTCGCCTCTTCAGGGCGGCTGAGACAGGGTTTACGGGGCGTTTAGCCCCGCCGTGTTCTTTCCGCATCGCGGAAAAAACAATCAGTTCGGGGTGAAGCCCATCACTACCCCGCTGAGCCCGGAGATCTGTTGCAGATCGCCCAGCTGGCCCTTGAGCTTGTCTTTTGACGCATCCGGCCCGACGAGGATACGGGTAATTTTACCCTGTACCGGCGTCGAAGGCGACGTATAGACTTTGAAGCCCGACGCCCGCAGTTTACCGACAATCTCATTCACCTTATCGGCGTTCTTCAACGCGCCCAGCTGAACCACATAGGCTTTGCCGGTCGGCGCCGGCAGGGCCGCCTGCTGCTGCGGTGACTGTTGCTGCTGTGGCTTAGCCGGCGGCGGCGTTGGCGTCGCGGCTTGCTGTTGCGGCTGCGGTTTCGGCTGCGGCTTGGGCTGCGGTTTCGCGGCCACCGGCTCCTGAACGTCATCGAAGCTGTTGCTGTTCACCGGAATACGCGATGGATTTAACGATGGCGCGGCGGCATCGCCCGCCCGCACCTCTTCCGCCGCCCCTTCCGGCGGTTGCGAAGGCAACGCCTGGGTTGCCGCCGGCAACATATCCGGTTCATCGCGATCGCCCGGTTTCGGTACCAGCGGGATCGCGGCAAACTCATCCTGGTAATGCTTTTTCTGCCCGTCCAGCAGCCCTGGCAGGATAATCACCCCCAGCGCCACCAGCACGATTGTCCCGACTAAACGGTTCTGAAACTTACTCGCCACCGATTCTCCCCGCGTCTATCTCTTCCATAACCTGCGCTACGGTGTGAAACGAACCACACACCAGCACGGTATCTTCCACTTTAGCGTCAGCCATGGCCGCACGCCACGCCTGCGCCACGCTGCTATAGACTGTACCGCAGCGCAAATGTTCCACCAGCTGCTCTGCCGTCGCGCCGCGCGGGCCTTCCAGCGGCGCGCAGTACCAGGCATCGACTTCCGGGGCCAGATTGGCCAACGTGCCGGCGATGTCCTTATCATGCAGCATACCAATAACCGCCAGCACGCGTCCCGTTTTCGCTAACGTTTTGAGACGCCCGGCGAGATAGGCCGCCGCGTGCGGGTTGTGCGCCACATCGAGGATCACTCGCGGGGCATCGCTGATTATCTGAAAGCGTCCCGGGAGCATCGCATCGCGGATCCCTGCGCGCAGGATAGCGTCATCCACGGCAAGTCCGCTGGCGCGCAGCGCCGCCACGGCCGTCGCCGCATTCGGC
>UMDW01002432.1_pt1 | contig 24593 bp, 22 predicted proteins | sample 1964611 | NCBI WGS metagenome assembly UMDW01 (sample SAMEA4836006, study PRJEB28245) | human gut metagenome | biome: gut microbiome; material: fecal sample | place: Denmark | collected 2008 | reverse complement strand
CCTGCGCCTCGTGCAGCAGGGTGATCCCCCGCTGGCGCGGCGTGCGGCCGAACGTCGCATCCTGCAGCAGCAGGTTGGTCATCGGCAGAGCGATAAGGGTGACGCCGTGCGCCGCCAGCTGGCGCAGGATCGGCGCCGCCTGTTCGTCGCTGCCGGCGGCCAGCGCGCAGCCGTGGCTGCAGCAGATATGTCCGGGAAAAGGGTGGCGGGAGAGATGATCCGCCAGCCAGGTCAGCCCCTGAGACACTTCGCTGAGCTCCTCATCAATATGCAAATCCAGATCCAGATCCCAGCGGGCCGCGCTGCACAGCAGATTTTCCATGGCGGCGGCGTCCCAGTTGGAGGAGTGGATGAAGCCGCCCAGCAGGCAGCGCTCTCCGCTGTTGGCGACCGTCCGGGCGATGGCCTCCGCTTGCGCTGGCTCGCGAAACAGGGGCAGCGGGACCAGCGCCACCCGCTCCAGGGTGATGCCGACGGTATCGAGGCGGGCGATCTCCTGCCAGGCGTCCGGCGCGTCGGCGGTAAACCAGTCGACATGGCTGCGCAAATGGGTCACGCCATTCGCTGCCGCCCGGGCCAGCGCGGCGGACGCCCGACGTTGAATATCCGCCCTGGTCCAGTGCCGGCGATCCTCGTGCATAGCGTGGATCGCCGCCAGCAGCCCGGCCTGCGCCGGACGGCAGCGTTCAATGGTGAATGTCTTGTCCAGATGGGCATGGGGTTCCACCAGGCCGGGGAGCGTCAGGGCTCCCGCCAGGTCCCACAGGCCGGGAGTCGGCTGGTCGGTTGGGGTCAGTGCGGCAATCCGGCCGTCGCGAAAGGCCAGGTCCGCCAGCAGCGGCTCACCGTTGGCCCGCGTCGGCCAGCCGTCGGGCAGCGCCCAGGCCGGGAGTCGGGCGCGGCTGATCCCGACGAGCGGCGCGCAAGAGGAGGGGAACGTCATCGTCAGTCTCCTCACAGATCCAAAACCAGAAGCGGGGATTTTGCCCGCGAACAGCAGAGCGTGATCTGGTCGTTGTCGGCTTTCTCTTCCGCCGTCAGCACGCTGTCCCGGTGCTCGGGGATCCCGTCGAGGACCCCGGTAATACAGGAGCCGCACATTCCCTGTTCACAGGAGAGCATGACCTCCACCCCGGCGTGCTGTAATACCTGAGCAATGGTTTGATCCGCGGCGACCTGCAGGCGCTGCCCGCTGGAGGCCAGCTCAATATAAAACGCATTTTTCGCCGCAGTATTATTTTCCGCCGCGGGAGTAAAACGCTCGAATACGAACTGCGACGGCGACCAGCGATATTCCTCCATGACCGACCGCAGTCGCTGAATAAAACCCTCCGGGCCGCAGGCTATTACTACGGTATCAGGGTGGGGCACAGTTAAGCATTCCGGGACCCGCTGGCGAAACGACGCGCCTTCCTCGCTGCAGTGAATGGCCACCGTGCCGTTCGCAGTCAGCTGGTTCAGGCGCGGGGAGAAGGCCGTCTGGCGCGAACTGGCGACACAATAATGCAGCTCCTGCGCCCCCTTTCTGGCGGCAATCGCTTCAGCCATCGCCAGCAAAGGCGTGATGCCGATACCGCCGGCAAACAGCAGGTAGCGCCCGGCCTGCGGCAGGGGAAAATGGTTGCGCGGCGGCGAAATGGCGAGCCGATCGCCGGCTTTGAGCTGCTGGTGCAAATAGCGTGAGCCGCCGGTGGAGGTGTCAGTCAGCCTGACGCAAATTTCATAAGTATTACTGCGGTCAGGCGTGCCGCACAGGGAATACTGCCGCGGACCGACGCCGGGAATAATAATATCGATATGCGCCCCGGCGGAGTAGGCCGGTAATATTTCCCCGGCCGCCGCCTGCAAAATTATGGATAGATTTCCCTGTCCGTTGGGGCGTATTTCCCCGACCGAGACCGAAATAAGATCGTGGCTGTGCATTACCGTTTTCTCTCCCTCACTCCGCTGTCTGCAGGGCGGCCAGGGGCGGCGAAGAGATAACTCCCCTTCGCGGTGAACTGTCCGGCGTGCAAGAAAATGGGTGAAACGATCGTTTCTCCGCTATGAATGCTACGGTATTGTGATAAAACTGTTGCGTCCAGAGCTTTGATTCGCACAACCCGTTGCAAAAAAGAGAGCACCCAAACCATGTTTGCCTTCTCCCGATTTCTGCTCTATTTCACCGAAGTGGCCCGTCAGGGATCGTTTCGTAAAGCGTCAGAGGCGCTGCATGTGTCGGCGTCTTCCATCGACCGTCAGATTTTGCGCGTGGAACAGGAGCTGGCGATGCCGCTCTTCGAGCGCCATCCCACCGGGCTGAGGCTGACCGCCGCCGGGGAGCTGCTCCTGCACGCGGCCAATAACTGGAAAAAGGACTTTACCCGGGTCTGCGAGCAGCTGGACGATCTGCGCGGGTTGCGGCGGGGGCATGTGCGCATCGCCACCATCGATGCCATTAACCGGCATTTCTTTTCGACGATGCTCAAAGAGGTGCATAAACATTATCCCAACATCTCTTTTACATTGACCACCATCAACAATATCCACATCCAGCAGGCGCTGATCTCCGGCGAGGCGGATTTCGGCATCATGCTCAATCCGCAGACCTCCCGTGAACTGCAGGTCCGGGCGTTTGCCGAAATGAATATGGGGATCGTGGTGCCGACCGGCCATCCGCTGGCCAGCCGCAGCGCGGTGCGCTTTAGTCAGTGCCTCGACTACCCGTTTATCCTGCCGTCCGCCCCATTGATGATCAGCGAGCCGGTGGAGGCGCTGGTGAACATCAGCGGCAACGAGGTGAAGGAGGTGGCGGTATCGAATAACATTCACATGATCCGCACCCTGATCAAAGAGCAGATGGGCATCGGCATCCTGTGCCGGCTGGATATTCTCGATGAGATTGAGTCCGGCCAGCTGGCGTTTGTGCCGCTAACCGATCCGCAGCTTAAGCCTTTCACGCTGGCGCTGTGCGTCTCGCCCGCCCGCCAGCTTTCCCTTGCCGCCTCGATGATGCTGAACCAGCTGGAGATGCTCTTCAGCCAGCTGTGAAATGTCGGGCAGGCACTAAAATCATTCATTAGCGCACCATTATGGTGCGTTTCTTGTGAGCATGAATCAAAGGTTGCATGCCCAAGGGCGGCGGCGCAGGCGATTTCTCGCGGCCGCTCGCAGGCGTTTAAATCTGGCATTGTTTTTGTATAGCTGAGTGTGAGTAGAAGCGGTCAGTACGGGTTATCCATACGGGACATTGCTCAGTCACCATGTCGCGGTTCAATGTTGACCGGGATGGGAGGCTGAGCCACATTCGCTCGCTCCCCCTCCCGGCGTAAAGAGGAGAGGGATATGAAAACAGGCGCACGCCTTCCCCGGGGCATACGCTGGCTGGGCCTGATGGCTCTCGGCGGTGTCTCGCTGGCCGTTCAGGCCGAGGAGAAAATCGTTCTGCTGACCTCCTGGTACGCCCAGGCGGAGCAGGGGGGGTATTATCAGGCTCAGGCCACCGGGCTGTACAAAAAATACGGTCTCGACGTCGAGATCCGCTCCGGCGGACCGCAGGTCAACGGCATGCAGTTGCTGTTGTCGAAGCGGGCCGATGTGATCATCGGTTACGACCTGCAGCTGCTGGAAGGCATTCAGCGCGGCTTCCAGGCAAAGGCCATTGCCGCGCCCTTTCAGTACGATCCCCAGGGGCTGCTGACTCATGCCGATGTCACCTCTCTGCAGGGGCTGAAAGACAAAACCCTGCTGGTTTCCAGCTCCGGTCAGGCGACGTGGTGGCCGTGGCTGAAGGCGCAATACCAGCTGAGCGACGCGCAGGTTCGCCCCTATACCTTCAATATTCAACCCTTTGTCGTCGATGACGCTGTCGCCCAGCAGGCCTATGTCAGCTCCGAGGTGTTCCAGGTGCAGAAGGCCGGAGTGAAGGCGAACTTCTTCCTCTTTTCCGAACACGGCTATCCCCCCTACGGCGGCATCCTTATCGCCCGCCCGGACACCATCGCCGAGCGTAAAGCGGCGATGGCGAAGTTTGTCCGCGCCTCAATGGAGGGCTGGGTGAGCTATCTCAAGGATCCGGAGCCGGGCAATGCGTTGATTAAGCAGGACAACCCGAAAATGACCGACGATCTGCTCGCCTGGGGCGTGACCCAGATCCGTGAGCATCACCTGATCGACGGCGGGGATGCCGCCAGCCAGGGCTGGGGGACGATGACCGACGCGCGCTGGCAGAAGACCCGCGACTTTATGGTCAGCGCCGGTCTGCTGGCGGCGGCCACCGACTGGAAACAGGCCTACACCACCGAATTTGTTCAGGCCATGCAGGTTAAACCCTGAGGAGCAACGCCATGTCATTAATGATTAAAAATGCCCATGCCATCCTCAGCGGTCTGCCCGGAGAGGCGGCGCGGCTGGCCGGGCCGGATATTCGCATCCGCGACGGCAAGATTGCCGCCATCGGCAGCCTGACGCCGCTGCCGGAAGAGCGACAGATCGATGCCCGCGACTGCGTGATCTATCCGGCGTGGGTGAACACGCACCACCATCTTTTTCAGTCGCTGCTGAAGGGCGAGCCGCAGGGGCTGAACCAGAGCCTGACGGCCTGGCTGAGCGCCACGCCGTACCGCTTTCGCGCGGCTTTCGATGAACATACCTTTCGTCTGGCGGTGCGCATTGGCCTAGTGGAGCTTCTGCGCTCGGGCTGCGCCAGCGTGGCGGATCACAACTACCTGTACTGGCCGGATATGCCTTTCGATACCTCGGAGATTGTCTTCAGCGAAGGGGAAGCGCTGGGGATGCGCATCGTCCTGTGCCGGGGTGGGGCGACCCAGGGGCGGGCGGTGGAAAAGGATCTGCCGGTGGCGCTGCGTCCGGAAACCTTCGACGGCTATATGGCGGATGTCGAACGGCTGGTCAGCCGCTATCACGACCCCCGGCCCGAGTCTCTGCGCCGGGTGGTGATGGCGCCCACTACCGTCCTGCACTCCGCGCCGGGCGCCCAGCTGCGGGAGATGGCGAAGCTGGCCCGCCAGCTGGGGATCCGGTTGCACAGCCATTTATCGGAAACCGTCGATTATCTCGACGCCGCGCGGCAGAAATTCGCCATGACGCCGGTGCAGTTCTGCGCGGAGCACGACTGGCTGGGAAATGACGTGTGGTTTGCCCATCTGGTGAAGCTGCTGCCGGAGGAGATTGCCCTGCTGGGCCGCACCGGAACCGGCATCGCCCACTGCCCGCAAAGCAACGGCCGGCTGGGCAGCGGTATCGCCGATCTGCTGGCGTTAGAGCAGGCCGGGGTCCCGGTCTCGCTGGGGGTGGACGGCGCCGCCTCGAATGAAGCGGCGGATATGCAAAGCGAAGCCCATGCCGCATGGCTGCTGCAGCGCGCGCGCAAGGGGATGCTGGCGCAGCCGCGCTACGCCGGGGGCACCTTTGAGGGTGGGGCCGATGCGGCCACGGTGGAGGATGTAGTGCGCTGGGGCAGCGCCGGAGGGGCGCAGATCCTCGGCTTAGCGCAGAGCGGCACCCTGCAGGTCGGCATGCAGGCGGACCTTGCCATTTACCGGCTGGACGATCCGCGCTACTTCGGCCTGCACGATATGGCCATTGGGCCGGTGGCCTGCGGTGGGCGCGCCGCGCTGAAGGCGCTACTGCTCAATGGCCGCCCCATCGTGGAAGACGACGCCATTCCCGGTCTCGACCTTGACGCGATGCGTCACGACGCGCTGGCGGCCGTCCGTACCCTCCAACAGCGCGCCGCTGTTTAACTGATAACAGGATAATGACGATGACCTCAACCACCCAGAATCAACGCTACGCCTTACAGGAACTGGAAAAAGAGGCGCTGATGGGCGCCGAGGGCGAAGAGACCTTCGCCCGCGAAGTGCGCTGTATCGACCTGTCGAACTTTGCCGCAAGAAAAAATGACATTGCCGAACAACTGTGGGAGGCGGCGGTGGAGATTGGCTTCTTCCAGGTCAGCCATCACGGTATTCCGCTGGCGGATATCCGCCAGGCGTTCAGCATGACCGAGGCGTTTTTCGACCTGCCCGACGAGGTGAAGCGCCAGTATCCGCTGGCCGGCAACGCCGGCTGGGAAAGCAAAGCGCAGGTTCGGCCGTCGACCCGCACCCCGGATCAAAAAGAGTCGTATCAGATAACCCGGCCTCTGATGGCCGGGCGCTGGCCCAGCGATCGGGAGTTGCCAGCATTCCAGCAGACAATGCTCGGGTTTGAGTCGCAGTGCTGGCAGCTGGGGATGAAGATCCTCTCCTGCTTTGCTTTAAAGCTCGGTTTTCCGGAATCGTTTTTTACCACCGCGCACGATCCGCAGCGTGACACCTATCAGAGCACCTTGCGCATGCTGCATTACTATGCAACCGAGCAGTCGCAGCAGGGGATGTGGCGGGCCGGCGCGCACACCGATTTTGACTGCCTGACGCTGCTGTTCCAGCGCCCCGGCCAGGGCGGCCTGCAGGTTTGTCCCGGTAAAGACCGCGAAAGCCAGCAGTGGACCAGCATTGAGCCGCGGGAGGAGGTGATCACCTGCAATATCGGCGATATGCTGATGCGCTGGAGCGACGACCAGCTGCCGTCTAACTTCCATCGGGTGAGAAATCCGCTGCCCCATGAATATCAGGGGCAGCGCTACAGCCTGGCGTTTTTTTGCCAGGCCAATAAAGATGTCGAGATCCTCGGGCCGCAGAGGAAGTACCCGCCCATCAGCGCCGAGGATTATCTGCAGCAGCGGATCCAGGCCAATTTTGCCAAAGGGTAAGATGCTCCCTTGCGTGGTATACCTGCCGCCGGCTTTCGCTGGCCGGGCGGCAGGATCTCCGCCGCTGAGCTTTTCAGGGAAGGGGTCGGTGAGGCAGAACCTGTCGGTTACAGAGAGCTGAGCTCCAGTTGAGCAACGGTTAATTCCAACTGATACGTGATCAATGTGAATGTATTAATCTGTCTCTGTAATGCGTTCTGTCGAAATGCAGAGGTGTGACACTGATATGCCCCGCCCTCACTGCAGAACCTTCACTGTCTGATGGTTCAGCATTTTCACTTCTTTCCAGATTCAGCCATGCGTAAGGAATAGCTCGAAGATCCTCACGCACTATAACGCCGATGTTATTCAGATTGCCTTCCCCCTGACGTGTGATGGCAATATCTTTTATGCTGTCGGGTTCTACGTCAGGAAGGTTGACATTAAAGCAGGTTCCGTAGTCCCACCGGCCCTGAATCAGGTACTTCAGTACGATTTCCGACGCATGTTCTGCAGTGTCCCAGTGAATATTATGCCTGTTGTTAAAATACTGGCTCAAGGCGATAGCACGAAAACCAAGAAGCACACCTGTCATCGCTGCCCCCACGGTGCCCGAAAAGATCGTTTCGTTACCAATATTCGCCCCCCTATTAATACCTGAAAGAATAAAATCAGGGGGTGAATCAATCATGAGATGTCGCACCGCCATTGCAACACAGTCTGCAGGCGTTCCCTCGACAACATAGCGATGAACGCCCTTTTGACGGAACCTTAAAGGAGTGTGTAAAGAAAGAGACTGTGAGGTTCCGCTTCTGTCGCAAGCTGGCGCTACCACCCAGACTTCTTTTGCCAGGCGTTGACACACTTTCTCCAGTATCTTCAAGCCTGGCGCATCAAAGCCGTCATCGTTTGTAAGCAGAAGAGTGTTACAGATAAACCGTGACATAAACTTCTCCTTGTAAAAATACCTGCATGCATACACCATATAATTACCTATGAAACAATAGTAATAACATTATGGAATTAAAATTATGTTTTCTAGTGAGATCAGTGAATTCAGATATCAGCTCACAAGGCTTGCAAGGCAACTTCGGCGAATTTCTCAGAACGATCCCCAGTCGTGGTCGCGCATGCTGGTCGTCAGTGCAATAGACAGGATGGGAAATAATGTCACCCCGTCTGAGCTGGCTATGGCAGAAGATATCTACAGCTCTAACCTTGCAGTGATTCTCAGACAGCTTGAAGAAGAGGGCATGGTTGAGAGAAAGACTGATGCCACGGACCGCAGAAAGACGAGAGTCCGTCTTACAGAAAAAGGCTGCTCAGTACTGGCTGAAAGCCGGAAACGCCGCGATGACTGGCTGGCACAGGCCTTTGATGAGGCTCTGTCCCCTGAAGAAGCAACACACTTGTTAAAAATGACGCCATTGCTGAATAAACTAGCAGACCATACTTAATCATCAGTGATAGAGACAATGAAAAAAAGGGTATATCTGCAGATCCTGTTGCCGGTGCTGATGACGCTTATTGTTCTGTCAGTAACTAACTATTTTATTGTTTTGTCCCAGAAGGACTACCAGTCGAGGGTGGCTGAACGGTTATTACAATACTCCGAACGGGTAGCAGGGCAGTTAGCAGATGCTATTGAAGTTGCTGAAAGCTCAGGTATTGCAGGCTGTACACCAGCCGGTATCAATCTTTTGAGAACCATCCGACAAAAAAATAAATACATTGATGATATAGGTATCGTCAACGGCAACCGCATTCTCTGTACGGCTGGATGGGGAACATTAAGGAGCAGTATTCTCCTGTCGTCTCCTCCCTACCAGACGCCGAGCGGATATTTATTGTACCCGGTCAGAAAGGACAATGTTCATCTTCGCAACCCCGGAACCGTAACGATAAAACATAATATTGCAGTAGTATCTCCTGCGCTGACGTTTGCCAACGTCCTGAATGTGAATCCCGACTTTTACATTGCCCTGGCCGTGCGTAACGGGCAAAAGCAGCTCTTTTCCCTGGGGAAAAATTATCTTGCCCTGCAGGCGACATCGGGTTCTCCTTTTCGTATCAGTACCCGCCATTGCAGCCAGATCCGCGATTTATGTGTCACAACGAATAAACCGGACGGTGGGGTTATGTCACTCTCCTGGATGCTGATTTTCCTTCTGAGCCTGTTCGGGATAATTACCGGTTGCTGGATGGTCTCGCTTATCGATTCAGCTCTTGAAGCTAAAAACTCGCTAGAAAAACGGTTTATCCGGGCGGTCAAGAAAAAAGATTTTTATATTGAGTACCAGCCGATCGTTCAGGCCAGCGACAGAGTTGTGGTGGCGTATGAAGCCCTGGTCAGATGGCAGGACCGGTATTTTGGCCGGGTATCTCCGGAGCTGTTTATTGGCCTGGCCAGCAGGCTAAAACTGTACCAGAAACTATCAGGATTTGTGACGGAAACCGCTCTGGATGAAATGCAGGAACATCTGAGAAGAAATCCTTCACTCCGGCTTTCACTGAACGTAGGTGATAATGAAATGAATGACTGTCAGTTCCTGGAACAACTGGTATCAGGCTGCCGCCGCCTTAAAATTCAGCTCCAACAGATCAAACTGGAGATCACTGAAAGTTCACGATCTGAATCAGGTTTGATTGCCGCATTTTGCCAGCGAGCCAGGGAATATGGTTTTAATATTTCCCTGGATGATTTCGGTACAGGAACCGCGAATATCGAATGGCTGACGGTACTGGATTTTGATGAGATAAAAATAGACCGAATTTTTATTGCCAATATTGATGACCCCGTGAAGCGCGCCTTACTGGTTTCTGTGGTGAAAGGATTACGTGGCACCGGAAAACCACTGGTGTTTGAGGGGGTGGAAACACCCGCCCAGTTTAAATTTATCCGTTATCTGGATAAGAAAGCGCTGATACAGGGGTGGTTTACAGGAAAACCTGCGCCAATCGCTGCCTTGAACATACAGGTTTAAATAGCGTGGGTAAATCAGGTTCGGTTGCCATGTCATGCCTCTTTATTACAGGCCGTATGAGCTCGCGTATATCATCTCGGCTGCAGGCAAGATGTTTATGTCGCAGGCCAGTCCCGTCAGGAGACATAAATTACATACGCAATCAGATATATAGCGGCTAACAGTAGCAGGAGTTTAATGAACGAAAACAGGTCGTTTAGATAGCGCATCACAGTTTCTGCCTCCTCAGAATGAATAAGTAAAACCCACGGTGCCCGTGGCTTCATTACGCCGGGATACTATTGGGCTGTCTGCGGCATGATCGCCAAGCCATGTGTAGTCTGCGCTCACGAGTGAGGCCCAGTGTGGATCAAACTGATGGCTCCACGTCACTGTAGTTTCAACACCGCAAAATCCGCCTGTTGCTTTGTAACGCGTATAGCGGCTACGGCTGCTCTGCACATCGCTGACGCCATACCAGGTATTCATGTAGCGTGCGTCGCCAAACAGGGCCGCGGTCTGGAACGCGACGGTGTCCGTATCACTCTGCAGCGGCAAAAGAGTGACGGAGGCCTGATAATTAACACCCTGATCATCGCTGAGCGGCAGGGTTGCCTTTCCCTCAGCGCTGAACCAGGGAGTAAACTGCCAGCCTGCTGCCAGCGCCGTGTTAACGGTCGCCCTGATTTTTCCCATACCTTTCAGGCTGCTGGCACCGTCGCGCCAGTCTGAATCTTTGTCATCCCGTCCAAGGTTGTAACCCAGGGTATGCTCCAGATACAGTCCGCTGTCACTCTGCAGGTCATAGCCAATCCCTTTCCGGGCATCCGCGAAGAAGGCATCCTCTCTGGCCTGAAAGAACGGTACCACCTGGAGACGCATCTTTTCTGATCCACTGTAACGGGGCGCATACTGTGCGCCAGCACCTATTGCCACGCCATTCTGCGAGTCACTGCTGTCAGCCTGGGCTGTAGCTGAGGTTGTCAGGGCCAGACCGGCCATATACATCAGCATTTTTCCGGGTATCATTATGTCACCTCGTTATTTGTTCGTTATCCGCCCCTGCCCGGGCGGCCGCATCGCGAATCCGGAGTGTCACGCAGCTGTGTCAATAAACAGCCAGGGATTTATGAAGAAACTGTCAAGGTGAGTCATGCAGAGCAAAAATATTCTGATTATCGAGGATGACGCCGATGCGGCAGAGGTGCTGGAAGCCTATCTGCGTCGGGAAAGTTACACCGTTCGCGTCATGGCGGACGGTCTCTCAGGGCTTGAGCAGGCTCAACGCTGGCAGCCAGACCTGATAGTTCTGGACGTCATGTTGCCCGGCCTGAACGGCACTGAAGTGCTGGCGAAAATCAGGCGTAGTAGCGACGTTCCCGTCATTATGGTGACGGCTATCGGGGATACGCCCGATCGTATCGGTGCGCTGCGCTATGGGGCGGATGATTACGTGGTTAAGCCTTATCATCCTGGTGAAGTCGTTGCGCGTGTGCAGGCCGTGCTGCGTCGTAGCGGTGGCAGCAGAGATCCGCAGGAAGAGGTGTTGCGCTGGCAGGGGATGGAGGTCAATACGGGAGCGATGACAGTCACTGTGGCTGACAGTAAAGGCAGGGTAACCAGTGTTGACGTTACACCCACAGAATTCAATCTGCTGGTCACAATGATGCGCGCCCCGGTTCGCGCGCTGAGCCGTCAGTTTCTTCTGGAGCAGTGTCTGCCGGACAGCGACGCGCTGGAACGCGTGGTGGACACCCATATTTATAATCTGCGTAAAAAGCTCGAGTCAGCCGGGCAGTCTGACGTGCTGCTGAACGTGCGTGGCGTGGGTTACAGGTTTCGTCAGCCATGAAAGTAAAACAACCCCAGACGCTCTGGCGCTGGCTTTGCCTGCGCATTCTCACGCTTGCCATCGGCACAGTTTTACTGATAGCCCTGTGCATGTGGCTGCGATTTACTGTGCAGTATCTTTGGACCACGCACCGTATGCCGGAAGCGGTACTGAATGAATTTCTTACGCTCCGGGAACATCCGGAACTCAATCCAGCCCGGTACCATGAGATTATCGATAAATGGTGGGGCATAAGCTTTTCCAGTCCTTCCATCGCGTCGTCGGACTGGCTGACTGTCGGTGTTCTGGTGCTGGTCACCATCCCGTTTATTGCTTATTTTGGGTTGCGTCATGCCCGGCCCCTGTCGGCGCAGTTCAGCCAGCTCAGAATAGCTGCAGATGAGGTGACTGACGGTCATTTTGGTGCCCAGGCAGAGTTAACGCCTGAAGCACCCGCCGAACTTGTGCAGTTTGCGCAAAATTTTAATGCCATGACTCGCCAGCTGGCACGCTATGAAAAAGAGCTTCGCGCCTCACATGTTGCTATGGCGCATGAGTTACGATCGCCATTGACTGCGGCCATGGTGCGACTGCAGGCGCTGCTCGATGGTGTATTCACTCCTGAACAACGGCATCTTGCTCTCATCATGGGCCAGCTTAGCTGCCTGAGCCGGCTTATTGATGAACTTCACCTGCTCTCCATTGCAGACGCCGGTCAGCTCAGTCTGGAAAAGGTGCGATGCTGTCCGTCAGATATTTTGCGCGAACGCCTGTTGTGGATAAAGCCCCAGCTGGATGAAGCTGGCATTAATGTCGTTTCAGACATGCCTGAAACGTCGGTGCTGAACGTCGATCCCTTTCGTCTGGGCCAGGTGTTTACCATTTTGATGGAAAACGCGCTGCGTTATGCCGGCAAAGGCACCACTCTGTTTCTTAGCACCCGAAGCATAAACGGAAATTACGAAATAATTTTTCAGGATACAGGCCCCGGCGTTTCGCAGGAATTCCTTGATGTCATGTTCGAGCGCTTTGTGCGCGGTGATACTTCCCGCGCACGACACTCTGGCGGCAGTGGGCTGGGCCTGTCTATCGCACAGGCAATATGTCATGCACATGGCGGAACCATCGAGGCCAGTCTTCCTTCGGGGGGCGGTTTGCGGATGCGAATCGTACTGCAGGCTACTGCATAACGGTTTCTGACTGTCTTGACATCCTCTTGATAAATCGTCGCAGGAATCTTGATAATCAAGAGGTTTAATGGCGCAAAACCTATTAGAGGAACTGCGCCATGCCTGATGAACATCACGTCCTGCTTAAAGAGGACGTCAGGAACCTGCCGGATACCCGGTATCTTCTCTCACTGATGCCTCTGCTGGGCTGTTTAGTTCTGATGACCATTATGCTGGCCGGCTGCGATGGCAAAAAACAACCCACTTCTTTACCTCTGCGTCCGGTCAGGTTCGTGACTGTCGGTCCGCGTGAGTCTCCCGGGGTACAGACGCTGACCGGCGAAATCAGGGCGCATGATGAGACGTCCCTGAGTTTCAGGCTGGACGGACGCATACTGACGCGCAGCGCTGACCTAGGCAGCCGGTTTCGGCAGGGTGATGCGCTTGCTGTTCTGGACAGTCCAACAGCGCAAAATCAGTTAACCAGCGCTCAGGCAGACGTCAGCAGCAGCCGGGCCGCGGAAAAAGTGGCGGCGCTTAATCTGCATCGCATGCGTCTTCTGATGCCGTCCGGGGCCATTGCGCGGGCGCAGCTGGACACCGCCGCAGCCGACTGGCAGGCCGCACTTTCACGCCTTCAGAGCAGTGAAGCGGCGCTGAAAAATGCGCAGGAGAACGTGCGCTGGACGACCCTAACGGCGCCGGTAAACGGCTTGGTCACGGGCGTCAGCGCGTCTGCGGGGCAGGTGGTCAGCGCCGGACAAACCGTGTTTACCGTGGCCTCCAGTAATGCCCGGGACGTCGTATTTGACGTGGCCAGTCCCGGAATCGTATCCCGTCAGCCTGGTGCCACTTTTCATGTGGCATTGCTTCAGGATGCTTCCGTTATTGCACAGGCGCATCTGCGTGACATCAGCCCGCAGGCCGACCCGCAAACGCGCAGCTGGCGGGTGCGCATCACGCTTGATAATCCGCCGCCTGACATGGTGATGGGAGCCAGCGTCTCTGTAACGCTTCCCATCGCGGACTCAGCGGGTGAAAAGGTGATAACGCTTCCGGCCTCTTCTCTTACGCGCCTGTCAGAAGCTCCTGCTGTTTTCATTCTGGATCCGGCTAATAATAAGGTCTACCGGCGAGCCGTACATATTGCAGGTTACTCTGCGGACGCTGTTTTTATCCGGGCTGGAGTATCACCCGGAGATCGTGTGGTAACGGCGGGCGTCAGAAGCCTGCGTGACGGTGAGCACGTGGCTGGCATACAGGAGGACCAGGATGAAGCAGGGCTTTAATCTTTCGGCCTGGGCGCTGAAACAACAGCAGCTGATGGCCTTTCTGATGCTGCTCATTATGGCCACCGGCATTATCAGTTACGAACAGCTTTCCCGCAATGAAGATCCGGCGTTTACCATCAAAACGGCTGTGGTTTCTGCGCAGTGGCCGGGCGCGAACCTTAGCGACACGGTAAATCTGGTTACTGACACGCTGGAGAAAAAGCTTCAGGAAATCCCGTGGCTTGACTATGTCCAGAGTGAGACGCACGCCGGGCGCTGCGTTATTTTTATTAATCTTCGCGATAGCACGCCTCCTGATCAGGTCGCAGACATCTGGTACCAGGTACGGAAGAAGATGCAGGACACTGCTCCTTCATTACCTCAGGGCGTACAGGGGCCTGTGGTCAACGACGAATTTGAAGACACTTTTGGTACGATTTACGGGTTTACTGCCGACGGATTTACTATGCGGGAACTGCGGGATCGGGTGGACAGCATCCGCCGGGATCTGATGAGTCTGCCGGACGTTGGAAAAATTCAGCTGTTGGGAGAGCAGGAAGAGCAGCTGGTAGTCGCCTTCTCCCCACGCCAGCTGTCCGCCATGGGTCTGGATTTACAACAGGTCGCCGATGCGTTGCGCGCGCAGAATGTGGTCGAACCTGCGGGTACCGCCCGCACGGCCGGTGACAATGTTGCCCTGCGCGTCAGCGGAGCTTTCAGTAGCGAAGAGAGTCTGCGTGCGGTGACGCTTCGGGTGAACAACCGTTATATACCGCTTACAGACATTGCCAGCATTGTACGCCGATCTGCAGAGCCACCGGCTCCGCTTTTTCGCGTCAATGGCCAGCCTGCAATTGGCCTTGCCATCTCGATGGCGCCAACCGGAAATATGCTTGAATTCGGGCAGGCGCTGCGGTCGCGCATGAACAGCGAAGCAGCACAGCTGCCGCACGGTATTGAAATGACCAAAATTGCCGATCAGTCTGCGGTGGTTGAGGAGGCTGTCAGCGGGTTTGTGCACGTACTCGGGGAGGCGGTAATTATCGTACTGGCTGTCTCTTTTGTTTCACTGGGTCTGCGTGCAGGGCTTGTGGTGGCCGCCGCGATACCTCTGGTGCTCGCCATGACGTTCATCTGTATGTATCTTGCCGGCATCGGCTTGCAGCGGATCTCCCTGGGCGCGCTGATTATTGCGCTGGGTCTGCTGGTTGATGACGCGATGATAACGGTGGAAACCATGGTAGCCCGACTCGAAGCTGGCGATTCCCTTGCCAGCGCAGCGACATATGCCTTCACTTCCACGGCATTCCCGATGTTGACTGGCACACTGGTGATGATTGCAGGATTTATTCCGGTCGGCTTTGCAGCCTCAAGCGCCGGGGAATACTGTTACACCCTTTTTGCTGTGGTACTTATTGCACTGATCAGCTCATGGATTGTGGCTGTACTGTTTTCCCCATTAACCGGCAGCTGGCTGTTACCTGGCACGCTGCAGAAACACCACACTGGCACCGGACGCCTGGGCAGATTTTACCAGCGCCTGCTTACCAGAGTTTTACAACACAGGCTACTGACGCTTGGTATAGCGTTGCTGGCTCTGTTGCTGGCTGGTCTGGGAACGACTTATATGCAGGGTGAGTTCTTTCCGGCCTCAGATCGCCCTGAGCTTCTGGTGAGTCTGTCTCTCCCGGCGAATGCATCTCAGGAAGCGACTCTCCGTCAGACAGCGCGTCTGGAGCAAGCAGTATCAGCCAGCCACGATGTTGACCACTACTCCTCTTATGTTGGAACCGGTGCGATACGTTTTTACCTGCCTATGGATGTTCTGCTTGATGATGAAAATACCGCTCAGCTGGTCGTGGTAGCCAAAAGCCTGGCGGCCCGCGAAAGGCTTCGACATTATCTCGATAAGGTGCTCGCCAGGGATTTCAGCGACATCACAACACGAGTTTCTCCACTTGAGCTTGGTCCCCCCGTCGGCTGGCCCATTCGCTATCGCGTTAGCGGGCCTGATTACAGGCGCGTCCAGATGCTGGCAGAGCAGCTTTCGGCTGCACTGGGCGCATCCTCCCTGACACGAGAGGTGAACCAGACAGCAGGAGAACCCGAGCGCGTTATCACGTTAAAGGTAAACCAGACGGCAGCAAGGGCAGCGGGGCTCTCATCTGATCAGATAGCTCGTTATCTGAACACGGTCTGGTCAGGCACGCTTATTACTACTGTTTGCGACAGGAACCGGTTGATAGATGTAGTACTGCAGGGCAACACAGATGAAAGGCGTAATCTTGACAGTCTCTCCGGGCTGCTACTGACGTCGTCGACGGGCGCAAAAATCCCCCTGGCGCAGGTGGCCACACCAGAATGGGGGCTTGAGGATCCGGTTATCTGGCGGCGCCAGCGTCTGCCCTTTATTACAGTACAGACGGATCTGGCCCCCGGTTTGCGCGCTGAAACTGTATCAAATGGTCTCAAGCCGCTCATTAATCATCTGAGAGCGGGGTTGCCTGAGGGTTACAGCATCAGTGAGGATGGTGCTGTTGCCGAGTCTGACAAAGGTAACAGTTCGGTATTTGCCATTTTACCGGTCACTCTGCTCTGCATGCTGCTGTTGCTGATGATTCAGTTAAAGCGAGTTTCACGCATGTTTCTTGCCCTGCTGATGGCACCCTTTGGTTTACCCGGGATTGTTCTCGCCATGCTGCCAACCGGAACTCCAATGGGCTTTGTGGCTTTGCTGGGCATTATTGCCCTTGCCGGCATGATCATCCGCAACGCCGTCATTCTCATCATTGAAGCAGACAATAACCGGAAGTCAGGGATGCACTTTAATGAGGCGATAGGTGCTGCCGCCATTCACCGGGCACGACCTATACTACTCACGGCAAGTGCAGCCATTCTGGGTATGATCCCTATTTCCCGACAGATTTTCTGGGGGCCGATGGCTTTTGCGATTATCGGTGGACTTCTTGTAGCCACCCTGGTGACGCTAACGGTTTTACCGGCAGCCATGAGTCTGGTTATGCAGATGGAGGATCGTTCAGCTACAGGTAAATCAGCCAATGCTGCGAGCGTAACAGAGGGGCAGTAATAACCCACGCTGTGCTGACAACATTTTTATGCTGTCAGTCCGGAATGACCCGTCTTTCAGTGAAGGAGTCTGTTAGGGGTCCGCCTTGAAAACGGAATTGAGGCTTGTCAGCCCTGGCAGAAAGAATCAGGACAATGAGGGCCGAAAGCGCCAGCAGTCCGGCGACAAAGTACAGGCCCCAGGTGTAGCTACCGGTTTGCTGGCGGATCACGCCAATCATCATCGGGCCAACAAAGCCGCCGAGGTTGCCGATAGAGTTAATCGTGGCGATACCCGCTGCTGCTGCCGGGCCGCTCAGGAACACTGTAGGCATACTCCACAGTGGCGGTTTCGATGCGCTGATGCCCACGGTGACCAGCGTTAAGGCGACGATCACGGTAAAGAGTGTGCTGACGTTACCGGCGTAAATCAGACCGGCTGCCGCCAGCAGGCAGGCGCCAATCACATGCCAGCTGCGCTCTTTGGTGCGGTCTGAATGCCGTGCCCACAGGATCATGGCGATTACGCCGATGACAGCCGGGAAAGCGTTGAGGAAACCGATCTCCAGCGAGGTAGCACCGAAGCTGCGGATGATTTGCGGGGACCAGATCCCAAGCGTGTACAGGCCGGCAGACGTACCGAAATAGACCAGCGCCAGAGCCAGCACGCGTTTATCCGCCAGCCCTTTCCATGCGCTGCAGTGGCTCTGTTTTGCCGCCCGGGCCATTTCCTCGGCCTGCATCGTGTTTTCAAGCCACGCACGCTCTTCGTCAGTCAGCCATCTGGCCTTGGCCGGACGATCGGTAAGGAAGAACAGAACCACAACCCCAAGCACCAGTGCCGGCAGGGCTTCCAGCACAAACATCCACTGCCATCCTGCGTAGCCGAGGAAACCGTGCATTTCGAGGAGAGCGGCTGAAATAGGCGATCCCAGCGCGGTGGAAAGCGGTGCAGCGGCCATAAAGATGGCAGTAACCTGCGCGCGTCTGGCTGCCGGGAACCAGTAGCTGAGATAAAGGATAATGCCCGGGAAGAAACCGGCTTCCGCCACGCCGAGCAGAAAACGCAGAATGTAGAAGCTTGTTGTCCCCTGCACAAACGCCATGCAGCCAGAGACCAGGCCCCATGTGATCATCACGCGGGCTATCCAGATGCGGGCCCCACTTTATGCAGGATTAAGTTCGACGGCACTTCAAACAAAAAGTAACCGAGGAAGAAAATGCCCGCACCCAGCCCAAAAACGGTGGGCGAAAACCCCAGGTCCTGATTCATGGTCAGAGCGGCAAAACCAATGTTCACCCGGTCCAGAAAAGCGATGAAATACAGCAGCATGATAAAAGGAATAATGCGCAGGGTAACCTTTCGCATAACCTTTTTTTCGAGGTCGTTATTCATTTCGGGATGCTCCACAGTCGTGTAGGGTTGTTATAGTTTTGTAATAAACCCAGTATGAAGTTTTGCGGGGCTTTATCATCGTCACTGCTTTATATAAATAATTTGTACAATCTGGTTCTGGTAAAAAAATGGATATAAATCAACTACGTTGTTTTGCGGTGTTAGGTGATGAGCTTCACTTTGGCCGGGCAGCCCGTAAACTTGAAATGATGCCTGCGTCACTCAGCCGTTTTATTAAACAGCTGGAAGACGAGCTGGGGATAAGACTTCTGAACCGTTCGACCCGGAATGTGTCGCTGACGCCTGAAGGCGCCGAGTTCCTGAATGGAGCTAAATCCGTGATTGCTGAGTTCGATGCATTACGGCTGCGGTTTCGTAAAAGTACACCGTCGCAAAACAAAACATTGCGGATCGGTGCCATCGACAGCGCCGCCAGAGGGTTACTGCCGGAATTACTGAACCTTTTCGTCAGGCAATATCCTGATGCGGATATCCATATTACGGAAGATAAAACGTACAGTCTTATTCCCCGGCTTATCTCCGGGTGGCTGGATGTGGTCTTTGTGCGTCCACCTGAACATATTGATGTCACGCTGACGACGCGTTTTATCGCTTATGAAACCTGCGTACTCGCCGTTCCTGCCGGTCACCGGCTGGTCAGCCATGACGAAGTCAGTATTGCCGATTTCTTTAATGAACCCGTTATCGTTCCGGAAAGGCGCACCAGGCCCCACAGCCATGATTTGACGATGAATGTATTCAAAGCTGGCGGTAGCTTCCCCCACATCGCACAGTATGCTGAGGAAAAACAGACTATCCTGAGTTTAGTTGCAGCCGGCCTGGGAGTGGCGCTGGTTCCTTCATCCTATAAAAATATGAATGCAGACGGGGTTAAATATCTTGCCCTCTCACCGGAAAAGAGTACTGAAGGGCTTCCATTGAGTGTTATTTGGCATCATGGAAATACAAATGTTTATGTTAATGCTCTGCTGGATATGCTGTCCGAAAATATTGAAGCACTGACACGTAACCTCTAGCAACATTCAGGGAGCAGTGCCATACAGTTAATCAGAACGTATCTGCTCGCTGCCGGTGGAACAGCACATGATCTATTGTAGTGGTCAAGTAATACTGGCCACAGTTTTACTTGACCACCACAAGGACATCCGTTCGCCCGGTATTTGTCCAATACAATTCTTAAAGCATCATCCTTTTTTAACAGGATTGTTACTTTCGTTTGCAACATACCATGCCATGAATTCAGGCACGGCCATTGGCCTGCCGTAAAGGTATCCCTGAACATAAGGCACCTGGTTTTCTAAGAGCCAGTTTCTCTGGTGTGTTGTGCTGACGCCTTCCGCAATCGTGGTCAGGCCCAGACGCTTGCTTAGACTAATGATGGTGTCCAGTACCGGTGCTTCTGCCCCGGCAGAGGTCAGGGTATCTATAAAGCATTTATCGATCTTGAGATAATCAACCGGCAGGCTCTGTAGCAGGTTCAGTGAACAATACCCTGTACCGAAGTCATCCACGGCAATCCGGCAGCCTTTTTCACGAACAATTTCTAATTTCTTCGAAGCCACTGCTGTATCTTCCACCAGGCTCCGCTCAGTAATTTCCAGTACAAGCCGGAAGGAAGTGTCGAGTGCCCCCCTGAGCTGCATCACATCAGCTGTAAATCCGCTGTCTCCCAGATGAGCAGCTGCAATATTAACTCCCAAATGAAAGGGAGCATTGATTTTCCTTTGACTGAAGTCATCCGCTATCAGCGAGAAAAGATGTTGCGTAAGACTTATAATTACGCCCTCCTCTTCAGCTGCGCGTATGAAGACCGCTGGAGACATCGAACTCCCGTCCCCCCGTTTCCAGCGAAGTAAGGCCTCAGCCCCGGTACATTTTCCTGTAGCAGTTTCACACATGGGCTGATAATGCACAGAGAATTCCCCCGCAGCCATTCCCTTTCTTATTTCCTCTGCCAGTGACATTTTTCGTTTTTGCCAGCGCTGCAATAAGTAAAGCGCAGCCAGAGTCAGTAACAGGGACATCGGGCCGAGGAACATCATGTATCGCAGTACGTAATGTCCGAGTGCATGAATAGGTGTTATGACTTGTAAATGAGCCTGACTGTAGGCAGATCTAAATTCGCCGATGAAGGCTCTGGTATGCGGGGGATCCCTATCCAGAACAGAGATAACAGGACCGTCACTGAATCGCAGTAGCAGTACCGAGTGGTTCGTATCGTCCAGTGAATTCATAAGATCAGTAAAATACTGTGCGTCAACCACGCTAAATGCTGTTAGGCGGTTAATGGTGCCGGACGCGTAAATGATGGCCGTTTGTCCCGGTATGCTGCTGGTGCCTTCTATTGCTCTAATCTTAAATGTACCTGGCGCAACTGAGAGAGTAATGCCATAGACCGCCGGGGTTGTCTGTTGCCGGGCACCAGTGACCGATGAACAGATTAGAACATCATTCCGGATAAGCCCTGTACTACGGATATAAGGGGTAAGTGCGCCATTTTGAGTAAGGTTTTCGAGTATTGTTTGACAGGGTTGCCCTGCCATGCGTGCTGTAATAGTGGTTGTATGCCGGGCAATGGAAGTGACATGGTCAACCTGGCGCAGCAGCACACTGGCGGTTACGGCAGTGTCTCTTTCCAGTTCCCGGACGGCCATACCTGTCGATATTGAAATTACCAGACATACCGGGAGAAGAATGCTGATGGTGACAAACCTGATACTCAATTGCATCATTTTACCCACTTGTCTGTTATCACTGATAAATCAGCATTGCTTTCTTATGAAGGAGCTGATTAAACCCTTATTTTAGTTTTATATCTTTTAGATGCAATGCGTAAGCAGGGAAATTAGCCGCATACAAAATATACTCTGATGGCTGCACTCTTGAAAAATACGCTTCGCTCACTTTTTTTACCGAATGAAAATTACTAAGCTGCATGATGGATGAGAAAGAATAGGTAAATGACGGCCTTTATGCAAAAAAAGTTATTTAATACAAGCGAGACCATAACCAAAGGGAATGATGGTGGTTTTAATAATGAGCATTATTCCCACTGGATAATGCTCATTATTATTGATTTGAGAAAATTACTTCTCGACGATTTCTTTAACGTCTGACTGATGAATCTGATGCACATTCCCATCAGTATCTTTATATGAAATAAGCCCTGTACTCTTGTCTTTTTCTGGCTTCCCGTGTGTCGTCATCATATGGCCGTCATTTGTGGAAATGACATAATCACTTGAACACCCTGCAGCAATCATCGAAAAAGCTAACAAAACTAATGATATTTTTTTTGTTTTCATCTCTAAAATCTCACGTTCTAAGCTCATTCTTGATTAAAAATATAACACGGTTTGCTTAAATAACCGCTAAACAGCGAAGGAAACGAATCCTGCGTTTGCGCAACATAGCAGAGAATATGTTGCAAAGCAATAACATTAATAAAAACAGCAGAGGATAAATTTTTGTACAATCACGACCTTTTATGCCTGATGTGTAAATTTGTTTCAAAATATTTATTTTTGATTATGTATACAAAGATATTGTATGATTTTGCATTGCAGAAAACTCTCAGACCGGACTAAACTACATGTTTAAAAAAATATCATCAGTATCGCTAGTCATTACCTTAGCCGCTTGTTCATCAATGATGCCTTATGGAAAGGGAACTGAAACGACAACGACTTATTATTATCGGGACAGCCTTAGCGCTCATTCCATTTGGCGCTGTCTTGAAGCAGGTATCGGTGCAAAAGGTCTCATTGCTGACACCAGTGAATATAACCGTAAGTCAGATTTAAACAGAATGATGATTTATCACGGTGGCAACAATGTAGGGATGCTTGATGTTTTCAGTAATCAGAATCGGGTATCTTCGATGGCTTTTGCAAACAATAAATCGACAAAAAGCATTTTAGATAACGTTCAAAACCAATGTGTAAGCATTTCATCCTACAATAACACCCCAGGGGTTAGTATTGTTGAAGGTATTATTGAAGGTCTAAAATAGACGCAAACAGAATAAATATCCCCTTTTTTCTTCGAGGTAATACGATGAGAAATAAACTGCTGCTCGCAGGGTTAGTATTGACCCTTACGGGTTGTGTTAGCTATAAATGGGTTAAGCCTGACTTCGACGATGAACAGGCCGATATTGATGAAACTTATTGCAAGGCAAGGGCCCTGAAGGATTTGCCACCAGATAATCTGTTAACTGGTGCTTATCAGAAAAGGGGAAAGAAAGGTAATACAGATGATATAACCTTCTCAAGCTCGGATGCGAATGAGGTAAACCGAAATATTCTTGTCAAAAACTGTATGTATCAGAAAGGCTGGAAACAAATTGCACAAAAGTAAAAGTCCCGACTCATCACTCACCACAGGACGGCTTAAATTAAACAGTTTGCTTTAAATTTTTAATAATCCACGAAGACAATTATGTACCTTTGCAACTGCAACGCGTGGGTTGCAAAGGAGATTAAGGTAACGACACTTGGTGCTTTTTTTTTGCGGAGTTAATTAATTCATGTTTATCTTTACACCCAACCTGTTCGCTTCGTTCGTTAGTATATGAACAGCAAATTCTTTTCTTTCACTACATAAGTCGTCTAAAAGCTCCTGAATCAACATTGCCTTCAGGAAGCCTGAGTTTGCTGGATTGACCGGATAACTTAACCCTCTAATTTCGGCTTCATTTGCAACGTCTCGTTCAGTTTTTTCAATAGCCGCTTTAACTTCCGCTGTCAGGTTATCGCAATATTTCTGTAATTCGTTTTGAACAAATTCAATTTCTTTTTCTGTTAATGTTTCTTCATTCATGATGCTTGTAATCTCGGCTTGGTGAATTTACTATTTTCCGAGGGATTTTATCTTAACAATTCGTAACTTAAAAGCGTTTTTGTGTTTCACTATGTGTCATATATGTTTAAACCTACTCTGCCAGCGACTTAATTTTTTTCGTAAAAAGCGCAAATGAACAGTTGTTCTCAAATTGTAGTGGTCAACTAATACTGGCCACTACATTAGACTGTAAGTAATACAGCCGTTCCGATTCATTTAGCGTAATCCGCCGTTTTACCAGTGAGGGCGGGTGGCACTGTAATACCCCGTCATGTAGCGGATTACTGCGCTCAGAGCTTCGCTGAAGCTGTTTTAGGCTGTGTCCCTTAATTACATAACCTTTTCGGATGCAGCCCAGTTTCACCATTGCCAGATAATTCCTCGCTGTTTTGTCGTAGCGTGTGGCGATGCGACGATATTCTTTAAGGCTGCAAAAGCAACGTTCAACAACATTGCGATTACAGTAAGTATCACGATCGAGCTGTGAACGACCATCTGACGCCATTTTCTCATTTGATTTGCGAGGGATAACGGTTTTTATACCCTTGTTCTTCAGTTCGTTACGTAACGCATGTCCGGAGTAGGCTTTATCTGCCAGTACCGCATGACCACGGCGCTTCATACTGCCGTTCTGGCGCTGAACACCAATACCGTCCAGCAGACGTTGAGCGAACAGGCTTTCATGGGCTTGTCCGGGACTCAGCACGATGTTTAACGGCAGACCGCTTCCGTCTGTCGACAGGTGGATTTTGGTGCCAAAACCGCCGCGAGAGCGACCCAGCACATTATCTCCGGCGATATCGGGATGTTTTTTTGAGCACCGGCTGCACATCTGAGTGCACGGATATTACTGCTATACAGCGCTGTCGCTGACCAGTCAATAAGGCTGTTTGCATTAAGTAACGTAAGTAACCTGTTGAAAATATTGTTAATCACTCCTGTCTTTGACCATCGGTTAAAGCGGTGGTCAACGGTCTTCCATGGACCGTATCGCTCACGCAAATCGCGCCATGATGCGCCTGAACACAGCACCCAGAACATACCGTTGATGATCATACGGTGTTCTGCCCATAGGCGCCCGGCCCGTGGTGTTGCAGGCTCAGCAGGTAATAAGGGCTGGATGAGCGTCCATGCTTCATCGGGAAGGTCGTAGCGAGCAATAGTTCAATGTGTTTTGGAAACAGGCAGTTACTATAGCTCAGGTGATTAAGGTACACAGCCTAGCCCTTCGGCCGTACCCATTCGGTCTTCAGGCTTCGGAGAAGTTGACCCTGGCCCAAAATCAGTGCAGTGCTAAATCA
>UMDW01003468.1_pt1 | contig 25266 bp, 17 predicted proteins | sample 1964611 | NCBI WGS metagenome assembly UMDW01 (sample SAMEA4836006, study PRJEB28245) | human gut metagenome | biome: gut microbiome; material: fecal sample | place: Denmark | collected 2008 | reverse complement strand
GGATGCCGCCGGCGTCATTACCGCCCCTAAGCCGCCGAGCAGCGCCGCGCCGATGGCGTCGCCGGTGACGTTTTGCGCGGTCCACAGACCATTAATCCGCCCAAGCATATGTTCCGGCGTCTGGGTCTGGATCAGGGTGTACTGCAGCAGCGAGCTAATAGCGCTCAGCCAGCCAAACAGCGCCAGGCACAGCGCGCCCAACGCCCAGTGCGGCATCAGGCTGAACAGCGCAATGGCGACAAACGATCCCACCGTGGTCGCCAGCATCAGCGCACCCGGCCGCACCGTCTGGGCCAGCTGACCGCTGGTCAACGCCCCCAGCGCCGCACCGAGCGGAATAGCGGCGTACAGCAGGCCAATCTGTCCGGCCGACATCTGCCAGCTCCCGGCCAGCGCCGGATAGAGCACCCGCACCGCGCTGGCCATGGTCAGCAGACCGCCAAGCAGCGCAATCCCGCCGATAAGCGGGCTCCGGCAGAGGAAGGTCAGCCCCGCCAGCAGGGAGCGCAGCGGATGCTCGCGCGGCTGCGGAGGCGGCGGCAGCTGCGGCAGACGCAGCAGGGTTAAGGTGGTGATAAAGGTCCCCGCCGCCGCCAGGCCGAAGTTCCACGCCACGCCGCCGGTGGCCAGCAGCAGGCCGCCGATCATCGGCGAAATCACCGAGCCAAGGCGCACCGTCAACATGGTGATGGCCCCGGCCTGCATCAGGTTTTCCCGCCCCACCAGCGCCGGGGTCGCCGCCAGCAGCGCGGTCACCCCCAACGAGGCGAAGAACCCGTCCCAGATCCCCAGCAGGTAGATCGCCGCCAGCGACGGCTCCGGCAGCAGGGCGTTCAGACACAGGCCGACAAAACCCACGCCGCAGGTGCCGCGCGCCAGCAGGATCAGGCGTTTACGTTCATAGCGGTCAGCCAGCACGCCCCCCACCATCAGACCAACAAACATCGACGCCCCGGTCAGCGTCACCGACAACCCGACCTGCCAGGTCGAATGGGTCATCATCTGGATCTGCACCGGAATGGCCACGCCCAGCAGGCCAAGCGACAGAATAGAGATAAAGCGAGCGATAAAAACGGCGCGAAACGCCGGGTGAGTTTTCAGCAGGCTGAGATTGAGCAGCCAGGATTGTCGGTTCATTACAGCGCCTTGTCGTTATTTTTAATACCCTTTTTACTGTGGGTCATGCTACCATAGCTGAATAAAATCGATAACGATAATTACTATCATTATCATATCAGGGATGTCAGTTATGTCGTTTTCTACGACCGCGGTACGCTCTGTCGCCGTGCCCGGATTGTTGCTATTACTCGCCTTAGCCGCCGCGCTTAGCCTGACCATCGGCGCCAAATCGTTGCCGATCGGCACGGTATTCACCGCCTTCAGCGGAACCTGTCAAAGCGCTGATTGCACTATCGTGCTGGACGCGCGCCTGCCGCGCACTCTGGCCGGTCTGCTGGCCGGCGTCGCCCTCGGCCTCGCTGGCGCGCTGATGCAGACGCTCACCCGCAACCCGCTGGCCGACCCCGGCCTGCTGGGGGTCAACTCCGGCGCCAGCTTCGCCATCGTCCTCGGCGCGGCGCTGTTCGGGATCACTTCCCCGCAGGAGCAGCTGCTGCTGGCGTTCTGCGGCGCGCTCTGCGCCTCGCTGCTGGTAGCCTTTACCGGCAGCCAGGGCGGCGGTCAGCTGAGCCCGGTGCGCCTCACTCTCGCCGGGGTCGCCCTTGCGGCGGTACTCGAGGGGCTGTCCAACGGCATCGCCCTGCTCAACCCGGACGTCTACGATCAGCTACGCTTCTGGCAGGCCGGTTCGCTGGATATCCGCACCCTGCAAACGCTGAAAATTGTCCTGCTGCCGGTAGTGGTGGCGGGGATCGCCGCTCTGCTGCTGAGCCGGGCGCTGAACAGCCTGAGCCTGGGCAACGATACCGCCACCGCCCTCGGCAGCCGCGTCGCCCGCACCCAGCTGATCGGCCTGATCGTCATCACCGTCCTGTGCGGCAGCGCCACCGCCGTCGTCGGCCCCATCGCCTTTATCGGCCTGATGATGCCGCATATGGCGCGCTGGCTGGTGGGGGCCGATCATCGCTGGTCGCTGCCGGTCACCCTGCTCGCCACCCCGGCCCTGCTGCTGTTTGCCGACGTGATTGGCCGCCTGCTGGTGCCCGGCGAACTGCGGGTATCGGTGGTGAGCGCCTTTCTCGGCGCGCCGGTGCTGATCTGGCTGGTGCGCCGCCAGCCGCGGGGAGGTGGCCTGTGATTGCCCCGTCCCGCCGCCTGATAGCCAGCTGTCTGCTGCTGATGGCCGCCAGCCTGCTGATTTCCCTGCTCGGGCTGGCGCAAGGCCCGGTGCCCCTGACGATTGACCAGGTGTTCTCGGCGCTGTTCGGCGATGCGCCGCGCAACGTCGCGATGGTGGTGAACGAATGGCGGCTGCCGCGGGTGTTAATGGCGCTGCTCATCGGCGCCGCGCTCGGCGTCAGCGGCGCCATTTTCCAGTCGCTGACCCGTAACCCGCTCGGCAGCCCGGACGTGATGGGCTTTAACACCGGCGCCTGGAGCGGCGTGCTGGTGGCGATGGTCCTCTTCGGCCAGAACCTGACGGCGATCGCCCTGGCGGCGATGGCCGGCGGGGTGCTGACCTCGCTGGTGGTCTGGCTGCTGGCCTGGCGCAACGGGATCGAAACCTTCCGCCTGATCATTATCGGCATCGGCGTGCGCGCCATGCTGGTGGCATTCAACACCTGGCTGCTGCTGCGCGCCTCGCTGGAGACCGCCCTTTCTGCGGGCCTGTGGAACGCCGGATCGCTCAACGGCCTGACGTGGGGTAAAACCTGGCCGTCGGCGCCGCTGATCCTGTTGATGCTGGTGGGCAGCGCCCTGCTGGTTCGCCGGATGCGGCTGCTGGAGATGGGCGACGATACCGCCTGCGCGCTGGGGGTGCAGGTCGAGCGTTCGCGCCTGCTGCTGATGCTGGTGGCGGTGGTGCTCACCGCCGCCTCGACGGCGCTGGCCGGGCCGATCTCATTTATCGCGCTGGTGGCGCCGCATATCGCCCGCCGCCTGAGCGGCACGGTCCGCTGGGGACTGACCCAGTCGGCCCTGTGCGGCGCGCTGCTGCTGGCGCTGGCCGATTACGGCGCCCAACGGCTGTTTATGCCGTGGCAGCTGCCGGTTGGCGTGTTAACCGTCAGCCTCGGCGGTATTTACCTTATTGCATTGTTGATTCAGGAGTCCCGCAAAAAATGAGTGCTGTCCCCTCCCGTTTGCGCGGCGAGCAGTTAACCCTGGCCTACGGGAACAAGACCATCGCCGAGTCGCTGAACGTGACCATCCCTGACGGTCACTTCACCGCCATTATCGGCCCCAACGGCTGCGGCAAGTCGACGCTATTGCGCACCCTCAGTCGCCTGATGACGCCCGCCAGCGGCCACGTCTGGCTCGACGGCGCGCAGATCCAGCAGTACGCCAGTAAAGAGGTTGCCCGCCGCATCGGGCTGCTGGCGCAGAATGCCACCACCCCTGGCGATATCACGGTGCAGGAGCTGGTGGCCCGCGGGCGCTATCCGCACCAGCCGCTGTTTACCCGCTGGCGCAAAGAAGATGAAGAGGCGGTGAACAAGGCGATGCGAGCGACCGGGATCAGCGATCTGGCGCTGCAGAGCGTCGACACGCTTTCCGGCGGCCAGCGGCAGCGGGCGTGGATTGCGATGGTGCTGGCCCAGGAAACGGCGATTATGCTGCTGGATGAGCCGACCACCTGGCTGGACATCAGCCATCAGATCGACCTGCTGGAACTGTTGAGTGAGCTGAATCGCGAGAAGGGCTATACCCTGGCGGCGGTGCTGCACGATCTTAACCAGGCCTGCCGCTACGCCACCCACCTGATCGCCCTGCGCGACGGCAGGATCGTCGCCGAGGGGGCGCCGAAGGAGATCGTCACCGCCGATCTGATTGAACGGATTTACGGTCTGCGCTGCACGATTATTGAAGATCCGGTGGCGCATACGCCGCTGGTGGTCCCGCTGGGCCGCCGGTAATCTCCTCTTTCCCCGGCTTGCGCTACGCTGAGCCGGGCTACCTGCTGTAGCCCGAACTCAACCGTTACCCCAGAATCTCCCTGACCACCGGACCGATGGCCTCAAAGGCCTGCGGGGAGATGATATCGACGTGGGCGCAGTTCTGGCTGAACACCTCCAGTTCCCCCACCCACGGGCCCCATACGACCTGCGGATCCATCCCCTCCTGCCGCGTCTTCTCCGCCACGAACAGCGTCGCCTTGCCGTCAAACTTCGCGCTGTGGGCAGTAGTTAACAGCCGCACCGCATCGGCATAGTTGCCTTCGATAGCGCTGAACAGCTCGCCGGAGGCTTGCCCCTGCTGGGCGGCGAGGAACGCTTCGCGCTCGCGGTCGATCTCCGCCAGTACCTCGGGATCCAGCCCGTTGGCCTCTTTCTCCGCCCAGTTTTGCGTCTCCGGCGGCCAGGTATCCAGCAGGCCGAGGAAGGCCACCGCTTCGCCGCGCTGGCGCAAGCGGGCGGCAATCCCCTGGGCTAAGGTGCCGCCCAACGAATACCCGAACAGGTAATAAGGGCCGTGCGGCTGCTGCGCCAACAGCGTTTGCAGATGATGCTCGCACACCTCGTCGAGGCTGGCGGCGCTGGCCATCGGCCCCTGCGGGCGCGGCGACTGAATACCGGTAATCGACCAGCGCGGGCTGAGATAGCGCGCCAGCACGCTGAACTGCCAGGCGAAGCCGGAGGCGGGATGGAAGCAGAACAGCGTCGGGCCGTCGCTCTCGCGCAGCGGCAGAAGCGTATCCAGCCCCAGGCGCTGGGCCTGCTCATCGCTGAGATCGGCGGCCAGCAGCGCGCTCAGTTTGCCCACCGTCGAGGCCACCATCACCTGCCCCGGGGTCACCTGCCGCGCCAGCTGGCGGCTGAGCTGTGCCGCCAGGCGCATCGCCAGCAGCGAATGGCCGCCAAGGGCGAAGAAATCGGCGTCGATATCGTTCACCTCGCAGCCCAGCAGCTGGCTGAAGGCGGCGGCGACAAGAGTTTCCATGCCGGGCTCCGGCGGCCGGCCGCTGCGCTCGCCGCCGAGGGTCGGCAGCGGCAGCGCTTTGCGGTCCAGTTTGCCGTTGGCGCTCAGCGGCAGCTCAGCGAGCTGCATCAGCACCACCGGCACCATATGCGGCGGCAGCTGTTCCGCCAGCCGCGCTTTCAGCGCCGCGGTATCCAGCGGCAGGCCGGAGTCAGAGACCAGATAGCCCACCAGCTGTCGGGCATCACCGCCGGTCGCCGCCGCCTGGTTGAAGACGCAGGCGTGACTCACCGCCTGCCCCACGTCCGGCAGGGCCGACATCACCCGATCAATCTCGCCAAGCTCGATGCGCTGCCCGCGGATCTTCAGCTGATCGTCGCTGCGGCCAAGGTACTCCACCGCGCCGTTCGCCAGCCAGCGCGCCACGTCGCCGGTGCGATACATCCGCTCGCCGGGGGCAAACGGGTCGGCGATAAAGCGGCTGGCGGTGAGATCCGGGCGCCCCAGATAGCCCTGCGCCAGCTGGATGCCGGTGAGATAAAGATCCCCCGCCACCCCCGGCGGTACCGGGCGCATCGCGGCATCGAGAATGCGCAGCCCGGTGTTCCACACCGGCCAGCCAATCGGCACGCTGCTGCCGGTCACGGCCGCCAGCTCAGGGCCGCAGGCCGGATACCAGCTGACGTCCACCGCCGCCTCCGTCGGGCCGTACAGGTTATGCAGCGGCGCGCCGGTCAAGCGCTCCCACTCGCGGCACAATTCCGTCGGCAGCGCTTCGCCGCTGCAGAATACCCGCCGCAGCGTGCGGCAGGCAGCGACGCTGTCGGCATCCAGCGAGGCGACAAACGCCGCCAGCATCGACGGCACAAAGTGGGTGGTGGTCACGCCGTAGCGGGCGAAGAACTGCTGCATCGCCTGCGGGTCGCGGTGCGCCTCCGGCTCGGCCATCACCAGCTGCGCGCCGGCGATAAACGGCCACCAGAATTCCCACACCGACACGTCGAAACTGCACGGCGTTTTCTGCGCCACCACGTCGTCGGCAGATAACGGATAGCGATCCTGCATCCACAGCAGGCGGTTGACGATGGCGGTCTGGCCGACCATCACCCCTTTCGGCCGCCCGGTGGAGCCGGAGGTAAAGATGATGTAGGCGGTATGGTCTGGTTTTGACAGCGCCAGCGGCGCGTCATCCCCGGCGGCCAGCGGCTGCTGGTAGCAGAGGCTTTCCAGCCCCGGAATATCGCTGAAGCGGGCCAGTTGATCCTCCGTGGCGATCAGCAGCGACGGCCGGGCGTCTTCCAGCATCATCCGCAGGCGGTCGTCCGGGTAGCCGGTGTCCAGCGGCAGCCAGGCGGCCCCCGCTTCGACAATGCCGTGCAGCGCCAGGGTCAGGAACACCGAGCGCGGCAGGGCCACCGCCACGCTGTCCCCAGGCTTCACGCCGCGCTGACGCAGCAGCTGCGCGAGCGCCACCACCTGCTGACGCATCTCGCGATAGCTGAACTGCCAGCGGGCGTCCGCCAGCGCCGGCGCATCCGGGGTCTTCCGCGCCTGGTCGGCCACCAGCGCGCTGAGGGTGGTGGCAGGCAGCGGCACAGCGGTATCGTTGACCGCCGCCAGCCGGGCCAGCTCGTCGGCGGAGAGCATCTCTGCTTCGCCGCAGCGCAGCGTCGGATCGGCGGCGAACTGCGCCAGCAGCGCGGTCAGTCGCGCCATGTGGCGACGGAGCTCGGCTTCGTCGTACCGGGCCTTGTTGGCGAGGATTTCCAGCGACAGCCCGCCGGTCTCATCCGGGAACAGCGCCAGCTCGAGATCGTTGACCGGGCCGGTGGCGAGGGTGTGGGTCACTGCCTGCACACCATCGATATCCAGCTGGTAATCAAAGACTTTGACGTTCAGCACCGGGCCGAACAGCGGTTCGTCCCCTGCCGCTTTGCCGCTGTCGCGGACGATCTGCTCGGCGTCATAGCGCTGATGGCGGCGCATCTTTTTCAGCTGAGCGGCGAGGCGCATCGCCAGGTCCGCCAGCGTCTCCCGGGCGTCAATATGCACCGCCAGAGGCAGGACATTGAGCACCGGCCCTGTCGAGGTCAGCGCGGCTGAACCCATCCGACGCATAAAGATAAAGCCCGCCGCGTAGTCCATCCGGTTGCACAGGCGGCCCAGCCACAGCGTGGTGAGCGCCAGCGCCAGGTCAGCGGGCTGACACTGCGGCGCATGGCTGGCCAGGCGGCGGAAGGCGTCGGCGTTCATCTCCAGCTTCATCCGCCAGATATCGCTCCCGGCGGCGCGCCCGCCCAGCGGCGCGGCAGAGAGTGAGGCTGGCGCCGGTAACGCCTGGCGCTGGGCCTGCCAGAAGGCTTTATCCCGCTGCCAGGCCTCGCTGCCGGCGTAGCGCTGGTACTCGTCCACCACCTCGGCGAAGGGGGTGAAAGGCGACTCAGGAGTGGCTTCCCCACGCTGCCAGGCGCGGTAAATGGCGGCGATCTGCCGGGTTATCGCCGGGAAGCTGAAGCCATCCACCAGCAAGTGGTGATAACGCTGATACCAGTACCAGCGGTCGTCGCCGACGCGCAGCAGCTGATGGCACACCAGCGGGTTGCCGCCGTCGACGCGCAGATCCTGCGCCAGATCCGCCTGCATCCGCTCCGTAGCGGCGCGATGCGGATCCGGCGCCGTCCGCAGGTCAATGATCGACGGTTCGGCAAAGGTGCGGTCGGCCGCCACCCACTGCCAGACTTCCCCCTCCTCTTCCTCAAAGCGCAGGCTGAGGGTGTCCGCCTGCTGCAGACCGGCGACAATCGCTTTTCCCAGCAGCGTCGGGTCGAGGGCGCCGCGCAGTTCAACATAGTGGGCCACGCTCCAGGCGCCTGGCAGAGTGGAGAGGCGCTCGGCCATCCAGATCCCCGGCTGCGCGGCAACCAGCGGTAAACGAGTGGTCATTGTCAGCTCCTTATGACGCATGATGGGCGGGGGTCAGGGTTGACCAGTTGGCCGCCAGCCAGGCGTTGCAGGCCTCGGCCGACTGCGGGGGGCACACCACCGCCCAGCCGGCAGGCAGGTCGCAGTGCGCCGGCCACAGGCTGTACTGCTGCTGATCATTGCGCAGAATGTAAAACTGCCCTTGCGGATTGTCGAAGGGGTTACTGAATTGCATATCAAACTCCTGTCGTAAAACGCGATGCTAAGGGTGCGACAGCAGAGGCTGCCAGAGCTGGATAAGCCCTGCCGTCAGCCCGCCGCGCCAGCAAAGCGCATCATGCCCGCCGTCAACCTGACGCCAGAAAATCGTCTGCTGTGTTGTGGTGAGTTGCGCCAGTAGTGCCTGGTTCGCGCGAAAAATGATCGGTTCGCGTTGGCCCGCTTCCAGCCAGACGCGCAGCCCGGCCGCGGACACCTCACCCTGGCGAAGCTGTTCGCCGATAAAGCCCGTCCCGCGGCCATCACGGTGCGGCCACCAGTAGGAGCCTGACTGGCTGAGCACGCAGCCAAAGCGCTGCGGCCAGTTGAGAGCGGCGAACATCGCCGCCAGACCGCCGAAGCTTTGCCCGGCCACCACCGTCCGATCCGGGCGGTCGCTGAACGGGGCATAGCCGTGGACCAGCGGCAGGAGCTCCTCCTGCACCGCCAGCCAGAAATCGCGGTGACAGGGCAGCTCAACCCCGCGGCGCTGGTTGTCGATCGCGTCGATCAGCAGGTAGACCGCCGGCGGCAGTCTCCCCTCGCGGGTCAGGGCGGCCAGCGGCGACCACACCGGCATGCTCTCGGCCCAGAACTGGCCGTCCAGCAGGATCGCCAGCGGCCGCGTTTGCGGGTCGACGGCCTCGCCAGGGGTGTAGATCCAGACCCGGCGATGGTTGCCCAGACGCGCGCTGCGCCACTCAAGACAACGGGCGGGAGGATGCGCCTCATTAAGCCGGTCCCAGCCGGGCTGCGCGGGGGCCTGCGGCATCTCCAGGGCGGACACGCCATGGCCGCGTCCGCCCCGCCAGCTGTGCGGGTTCAGCGGATCGGCTATCGCCCGCGGCAGCAGTTTGCGCCAGCCTTCGCGTAGCAGCGCGCGGTCGGGCGCATCAGCGCTGAACACCTCAGGGGAAAAATCATCGTCACGGTCGGAGGGAATAAAACAGTAGCTGCCGCGCCAGGTCGGCGACAGCGTAGTGCGCCAGAACCAGGCGTCGGTCCCGGGGAGACGTTGCAGCGATTGCGGTCGCGCATTCTGATGGTGGTCGGTCACGCCGGTGATATAGAGCCATACCCGACGATGGGGAGAGCAGGTCTCATCCCCCGCCGGGTCCCGCCACCAGAACGTTACCTCGATGGCGTCATCCACTGCGCGGCACTGCGGCCCCCGCAGGGTTTGCCACCACTCCTCGCTTCCTGTCCTTAACATTCTGTCATTAACCCTATGTATAGCGTGACTTTTTTAATTAATTGTCATTATTTATTGATAATATTATTGATAACTATTTGCATTTGCAATAGCGTATTAGCGCGCCGTGGGAAGCGCGTCTTTCATCAGAACATGTCAAATCGGGCTTATTCAGCCAGCGACGGAGTGCCTTTGCCCGCTTTTGGCAACATTTATGCCGCCTCCCCTCCCGGTGGGAAGGGGCGTTTGGGGAACGTGGCGACAAAAAGCAGGAATAACAATGAATAACAGGATCAAATCCCTGGCCTTGCTGGTCAATCTGGGAATTTACGGGGTTGCTTTTCCGTTAAGCGCAGCGGAAACCGCCACCGACGATAAAAACAGCGCCGCTGAAGAGACCATGGTGGTCACCGCCGCCGAGCAGAACCTGCAGGCGCCGGGCGTCTCCACCATCACCGCCGATGAGATCCGCAAACGCCCCCCGGCGCGCGACGTCTCGGAGATCATTCGCACCATGCCGGGGGTCAACCTGACCGGCAACTCCACCAGCGGCCAGCGCGGCAACAACCGCCAGATTGATATCCGCGGCATGGGCCCGGAAAATACCCTGATCCTGATCGACGGCAAGCCGGTCACCAGTCGCAACTCCGTGCGCCTTGGCTGGCGCGGCGAGCGCGACACCCGCGGCGATACCAGCTGGGTGCCGCCGGAGATGATCGAACGTATCGAAGTGATTCGCGGCCCGGCCGCCGCCCGCTACGGCAACGGCGCCGCCGGCGGCGTGGTGAATATCATCACCAAAAAAACCGGCGATGAGTGGCACGGCTCATGGAACACCTATATGAACGCCCCGGAGCACAAGGATGAAGGCTCCACCAAACGCACTAACTTCAGCCTCAGCGGCCCACTGGGCGGCGATTTTAGCTTCCGCCTGTTCGGTAACCTCGACAAAACGCAGGCTGACGCCTGGGATATCAACCAGGGCCATCAGTCCGAGCGTACCGGGATCTATGCCGATACTCTGCCGGCCGGGCGCGAAGGGGTGAAAAACAAAAACATCGATGGTCTGGTGCGCTGGGAATTCGCTCCGATGCAGTCGCTGGAGTTTGAAGCCGGCTACAGCCGCCAGGGCAACCTCTACGCTGGCGACACCCAGAACACCAACACCAACGACCTGGTAAAAGAGAACTACGGTAAAGAGACCAACCGGCTGTACCGCAACACCTACTCGGTCACCTGGAACGGCGCCTGGGACAACGGGGTGACCACCAGCAACTGGGCGCAGTACGAGCGCACCCGCAACTCGCGCAAAGGCGAAGGCCTGGCCGGGGGCACCGAGGGGATCTTTAACAGTAATCAGTTCTCGGATATCGATCTGTCAGATGTGATGCTGCACAGTGAAGTCAGTATCCCGTTCGACTACCTGGTTAATCAGAACCTGACGCTGGGCAGCGAGTGGAATCAACAGCGGATGAAGGATAACGCGTCCAACACCCAGGCGCTGTCGGGAGGCGAAATTCCGGGTTACGACAGCACCGGCCGCAGCCCGTACTCGCAGGCGGAAATCTTCTCGCTGTTCGCCGAGAACAACATGGAGCTGACCGACACCACCATGCTGACTCCGGCGCTGCGTTTCGATCATCACAGCATTGTCGGCAATAACTGGAGCCCGTCCCTCAACCTGTCGCAGGGGCTGTGGGACGACTTCACGCTGAAGATGGGTATCGCTCGCGCCTATAAAGCACCGAGCCTGTATCAGACCAACCCGAACTATATTCTCTACAGCAAAGGACAGGGCTGCTACGCCAGTAAATCCGGTTGCTATCTGCAGGGTAACGACGACTTAAAAGCCGAGACCAGCATCAACAAAGAGATTGGCCTCGAGTTTAAACGCGACGGCTGGCTGGCGGGCGTCACCTGGTTCCGCAACGACTATCGCAATAAGATTGAAGCGGGCTATGCCCCGGTCTATACCAACGGCAGCGGCACTGACCTCTACCAATGGGAAAACGTGCCGAAAGCGGTGGTGGAAGGCCTGGAAGGGACGTTGAACGTTCCGGTGAGCGAGACCGTCAACTGGACCAACAACATCACCTATATGCTGCAGAGTAAGAACAAAAAGACCGGCGATCGTCTGTCGATTATCCCGGAATACACGCTGAACTCTACGCTGAGCTGGCAGGTACGCGATGACGTTTCGCTGCAGTCAACCTTTACCTGGTACGGTAAGCAGGAGCCGAAGAAGTACAACTACAAGGGTCAACCGGTTACCGGTAGCGAGAAGAACGAGGTCAGCCCCTACAGCATCCTCGGCCTGAGCGCGACCTGGGACGTCACCAAATACGTCAGTCTGACCGGCGGCGTGGATAACGTCTTCGACAAGCGCCACTGGCGCGCGGGCAACGCCCAGACCACCGGGGGCGCCACCGGCTATATGTATGGCGCCGGCGCCGAGACCTATAACGAATCGGGCCGCACCTGGTACCTGAGCGTCAACACCCACTTCTGATAGCGGGTTCTCCCTCCCCCGCCCTTGCTGGACAAAGGGCGGGGGCAACCGCGGTAACCTTACCCTATGCGCCACCATCGCACCGCTTTGCCTCTGGCCGGCTATACCATCCAGCAGATCGACTTCGACCCGGCGACTTTCCAGCCTGAAGATCTGTTCTGGCTGCCCTATCACGCCAGCCTGACCGGGTGGGGCCGCAAGCGGCAGGCGGAGCACCTGGCCGGACGCATCGCCGCGGCATACGCCCTGCGCGAGGTGGGGGATAAACAGCTTCCCGCCATCGGCGACCAGCGCCAGCCGCTGTGGCCCACGCCCTGGTTCGGCAGCATAAGTCATTGCGGCCAGCGCGCGCTGGCGGTGGTTGCCGATCGGCCGGTGGGGGTCGATATCGAGCGCCGGTTTACCCCCCAGCTGGCGGCGGAACTGGAGAGCAGCATTATCAGTCCGGCAGAAAAAACAGCGCTGCTGCGCAGCGGTCTGCCCTTCCCGCTGGCGCTGACGCTGGCGTTTTCAGCCAAAGAGAGTGGGTTTAAGGCCTGGTCTTCACACGCTTTAGCCCTGCCCGGCTTCCACAGCGCCCGAATTGTGGCGCTCACTGCGCAGCAGGTTCATTTACGTTTTACCGCCAGCTTCTCCGTACAGCTTGCTGATTTCACCTTGCAAATCAATCATCTGATAAAAGACGATTTCGTTATTACCTGTACCTGCCCGCCTCGCGAAGCGTGATCCTTTTCGCTTTTTAAGAAATTACCTGTGCAAACCGTAGACAGTTCTGGCTGGCCGCTTTATGGTTACATTGAATAATAAATCATTATTGAATATATATTCAATGCGGAGATAATAATGAAAACTACCCTGATAAAGTCTGTTCTGTTTGCCTCCATGATGGCCGCATCTGGCTCACTTTTCGCCGCCGATAATGGCCTGATCGCGATCATTACCCCTTCACATGATAATCCATTCTTTAAAGCGGAGGCTGACGGCGCAGCGGCGAAAGCGAAAGAGCTGGGTTACAGCACCCTGGTCGCCTCCCACGACGACGACGTCAACAAACAAAACCAACTGATTGAAACGGCTATTGCGCGGAAAGCCAAAGCCATCATCCTGGATAACGCTGGCGCGGATGCCACCGTCGGCCCGCTGGAAAAAGCAAAAGCGGCAGGTGTGCCGGCATTTTTAATCGACAGAGAGATCAATAAAACCGGCGTCGCCGTGGCGCAGATCGTCTCTAACAACTATCAGGGCGCCCAGCTTGGCGCGGAAAAATTCGCCAGCCTCCTCAACGGTAAAGGCAAGTATGTCGAACTGTTAGGTCGTCAGTCAGACACTAACGCCAGCGTCCGCTCGCAGGGTTATCACGATGTGCTGGACGACTATCCGGAAATGAAAATGGTCGCCCAGCAGACGGCGAACTGGAGCCAGACGGAAGCCTTTACCCGTATGGAAGCTATTCTGCAGACCAATCCGGATATCGTCGGTGTGATTTCCGGCAACGATACCATGGCGCTGGGGGCGGAAGCGGCGCTGAAAGCCGCGGGTAAAAACGACGTGATTGTCGTCGGCTTCGACGGTAGCGACTACACCCGCGACTCGATACTCAAGCAGGGCAACATTAAAGCCACGGTTCTCCAGCCTGGCTGGAAGCAGGCGCAAATGGCCGTGGAACAGGCGGACTTTTTCCTGAAAAACGGGAAAGCCCAAAAAGAAGAGAAGCAGTTGATGGACTGCATCCTCATCGATAGTGGCAATGCGAAAAAACTCAACATGTTCAACCTCAGCGAGTAAGGCGGAAATGATGCGGTTAAAACAATGGGGCGCCGTGCTGATGGGCTGCGCCGCCCTGTTGCTGACGGCCTGCACGGTGGTGGACTTAGATGAGAATGGCAAGCCAGTGCTGCCTGCCGACCCGAACGCGAAACCCAGCTTCGACCATCTCACCCCGCAGCAGATCGCGCAACAAACCTGGCAATCTCGAGTGATTGACGCAGCGAACCAACATGCGCTGGACGCGACTGCGCTGGAAAAAGTGCGTCAGGCCTCTGGCGCGACGCCACAGAGCGTCTTTGTCCGCCTGAACAGCGAGGTGACCGGGACTGACGTCAGCAACCCACGCGAGCAAAAGCTCACTCTTACGCTACACGGCCAGCCGTTGGTCGTGCAGCTGGGTCCTGTCATGAGAGGCAACGCCATTCGCGATGCCAGCGGGTTCAAATTTGAAGACTTTACCAACCAGGTGCAGTTTGCGCAGCTTTCACGCGCCTACAACCGGGAGGCGATAAAATCGTTGCCGACAGTGGACGCGAGCTGGGCAGGCAAACCTGTCGATATTCTCTTTGCGGCCACGGTGGTTAACGGCAGCCTGCAGGATGCGGCCGCTCTTGCGCTAAAACAGGAGGCGCGCTGATGGCCAGTTCACCCACAGAGGAGATCATTTTACGCACCCGTGGTATTTCTATGCTGTTCCCCGGCACGGTGGCGCTGGATAACGTCGACTACAACGTCTGGCGTGGCAAAGTTAACGTGATCATCGGCGAAAATGGCGCGGGTAAATCAACGCTCATGAAAATTCTCGCCGGTGTGCAACAGCCGAGCCTGGGCGAAATGGAGCTCAACGGTAAGCTTGTCCGCTTCTCCAGCACTCGCGAGGCCGCCGCCCACGGCATTGGTATGGTCCACCAGGAGCTGAACCTGTTTGAAAATCTTAGCGTCGCGGAAAATATCTTTCTTGGTCGCGAGCTACAGCGCGGGCTTACGCCAATTAACGAAGCAGAGCAGGAACGACAAGCCGCGGAGCTGTTGCAGCGACTCGATCAGCCGATCTCGCCGCGGGAGCTGGTGGGTAACCTGAAGGTCGGTCAGCAGCAGTTGGTTGAGATAGCCAAAGCGCTGGCGGAAAATGCGGACATTTTGATCCTTGATGAGCCTACATCCGCCTTAAGCAAAACCGAGGTGGATATCCTGTTTCGGGTCATCCGCGAGCTGACGCGTCAGGGGGTGTCCATCATCTACATCTCACACCGTCTGGAAGAGCTGATGGCCATCGGCGACGTCATTACCATTCTGCGTGACGGCAAATTCCAGGCGGAGGCCAGGGTGAGTGAAATTGATGTGCCATGGATCGTCCGTGAAATGCTGGGAAGCGATCCGGTAAGTCATTTTCTTCCCCCGAATCGCCGCTTCGGTGCCCCACTGCTGGAAGTGGAAAACCTGAGCTGCGTGAATGCCGCGGGCAATACGGTGGTGGATAACGTCAGTTTTAAAGCACATGCCGGTGAAATTATTGGGATCTACGGTCTAATGGGCGCCGGACGAACCGAGCTGTTTGAATGTCTGCTGGGGACAGCGCGCCACTACTTTGGCAAGATCTGGCTGGACAGCAAACCGGTTCCCCAGCGGTTAACTACGGCCGAACGCATCCGCATGGGCATGAGTCTGGTGCCGGAAGATCGTAAGCGGACCGGGATTTTTCCGATCTCTTCAGTCGCCAGCAATCTGACCATTGCCAGCCTGTGGCGTCGTCTTCAGCGCGGGGTAACCATTGCCAATAAAGAGGAAGAGGCCGTCGTCGCCAGCACAATTGGCAATCTATCCATCAAGGTCTCATCACCAGAAGTCGAGATCCAGGCGCTCAGCGGCGGCAATCAGCAAAAGGTGGTTATTGGCCGTTCGCTGTTAACCAATCCGAAGGTGCTGTTTCTTGACGAGCCTACGCGCGGAATCGACATCGGCGCCAAGGGGGATGTGTTTCGCATGATGGTGCAATTGTCGCAGCAGGGAATGGCGGTGGTGTTCTCCACCTCCGATTTAAAAGAAATCATGGCGGTCTCTGACCGTATCCTGGTGATGTCAGGCGGCAAACTGACCGCCGATATCGTTCGTGACCAGGCCGAAGAGTCGGCGCTGGTTTCAGCAAGCGCTCAGGGGTTCTAAGATGAAAATGACACAATCGGTCGCACTGGCGCCGCGCGGCGGAGCCTATCTCTCCCGTGAAAATATCCTGCTGTTGTTATTAAAACTGCGCACCTTTATCGCGCTGTTTCTGATTGTCGGCTTCTTCACGATGACCGTGCCCGGGTTTTTATCCGCTGGCAGCATGGTGATTATGATTAAACACATTGCGATTAACGCCTTTCTGGCGTTGGGGATCACCTTTGTCATTATCACCGCCGGTATCGACCTCTCGATTGGCGCCACGCTCGGTCTCTGCGGAATGATAGCCGGCTGGCTTATCACCAAAGGGATCGTCCTGCCGATGTTCGGCATCGCCATTTTTCCAAGCGTGTGGGTCATTGTGCCCCTGGTGCTGCTGATAGGCGCCCTGATTGGCGCCGTTAATGGCTGGATCATTACCCGCTACAATGTGGCGCCGTTTATCTGCACTCTCGGTACCATGTATGTGCTCCGCGGAGCCGCGATGCTAACCTCTGATGGCCAAACCTTCCCCGGGCTCGCGGGCAATCCGCAGCTGGGCAACACGGGTTTCGATGAAATTGGCGCAGGTGCGCTCTTTGGCATCCCGTGGGCCATCTGGCTGATGATCCTCCTGGCGCTGATCATCGCCTATATCGCCCGGCGTTTGCCTTTTGGCCGCCATGTTTATGCGATCGGTGACAACGAGCGCGCCGCCGAGCTTTCTGGCGTGAAAGTGAAGCAAATTAAAGTGCTGGTCTACACGCTGTCCGGTTTTTGCGCCGCCATTGCCGGGATCGTGGTCTCCGCGCAGCTGCTGGCCAGCCACCCGGCTAACGGTACCGCTTTTGAAATGAATGCTATCGCCGCCGTCGTACTGGGCGGAACATCGCTGGCCGGCGGCCGAGGAACCATTCTGGGTACGCTGATTGGTGCGTTTGTCATCGGTTTTCTCGCCGACGGGCTGGTGATGATGGGGGTAAGCGAGTTCTGGCAGATGGTCATCAAAGGGATCGTGATTATTGTGGCGGTCATTATCGATCAGATGCAAAACCGGATGCAGCAGAAGGCGGCGGTGGTCGCCCAGAAAGCGGTCATGGAGAATAAGTAACCGCAAGACCTCCTGTGGCTCAGGCCACAGGGGGAGCGGGCCTGACTCACGATGCGCCTTTCTCCGAGGCGCTTCGCAAAATCTCATCGAAAAATCCTGCCCGACGGCAAGCAGTGGTAGCATCCCGCCATTCTGCTCTGCCAGGCAAGGAAGCCATGAAAAAACGTCCTCACTCGACCCCGCACGACAGTCTGTTTAAGCGCTTTCTGCGCGACAGCGAAACCGCACGCGATTTTCTGGATATTCATCTGCCGCCCGCGCTGCGGCAACTGTGCGACTTAAGCACTCTGCACCTGGAATCCGGGAGCTTTGTTGAGGACAACCTGCGCGCCAGCTATTCCGATATTCTCTACTCTCTGCATACCAGCAAGGGAGAGGGCTATATCTATGTCGTCATTGAGCATCAGAGCACCCCGGACAGCCATATGGCGTTCAGACTCCTGCGCTATGCCCTCGCGGCCATGCAACAGCATCTTGATCGCGGCCATAAAGCGCTGCCGCTGGTAATTCCCATGCTGTTTTATCATGGCAGCATTTCTCCCTATCCCTTTTCACTGTGCTGGCTGGACGAGTTCCCACCTGACTCACCGGCAAAACAGCTTTATCTCGGGGCCTTTCCGCTCGTCGATGTGACCGATATTCCCGACGACGCCATATTACAGCATCGGCGGATCGCGCTTCTGGAACTGGTCCAGAAACACATCCGTCAACGCGATCTCAGCCATATCCTCCAGCAGTTGGTGGAGGTGGTGCTGATGGGATACACTGACCACCAGCAGTTCAAAACGTTATTTACCTATATGCCGCTGCATGGCAATAGCGCCGACCCGGAAAACTTTATCGACCAGCTGGTCGAACGTCTGCCGCAATATGAGGATACCCTGATGACGATTGCCGAGTACCTGAAGCAGAAAGGTCGCGAAGAGGGAAAACAACGCTGGTTACAGGAAGGCTTGAACGAAGGTTTACAAGCGGGTGAACATCGCGAAGCCTGCCGCATCGCGCTGTTGATGTTAGAGAACGGTATGGACACTGAAACCGTATTGCGGATGACTCGCCTCAGCGCGGACGAACTGGCGACGCTGGCGCGCCAGGCACGCCAGTCTTCACCCCCGCTTAACCCTTAATTAACGCGCGCGCGGTCGGGAAGTCGGTGATCAGGACATCAATATAGTCGCCCTGCAACGCGCCGCGGATGGCGTTCTCTTTGTCCACGCCGCCAGCCAGCGCAATCACCTGCGGACAACGACGAATTTGATCAAGCTCCATACCGATCACCGGATCCTCATCCTGGCTCAGTACCGGTTTGCCCGCCGCATTATAGTAATGCAGGCAGATATCCCCCACCGCGCCGCGCGCCGCCAGCAGCTGGAGCATGGTTTCATTATAATAGTTACCGGAATTTTTCAGCAGCTGCGAAGGCTCCAGTTCACCTATACCGACGATGGCCACATCCACTTCGGCAAATTTCGCCACCACCGCCGCGACGTCCGGACTGTTTACCAGACGGCTGCGCTCCTCCACGGAGTGCTCAATACTCTGCGACGGCAACAGCCAAGCCGGGCAGCCTAAATGCGCCGCCAGCTGCTGGGTTAAAATGGTAGCCTGCACGTTGCCGTTGGGACCGACGCCGCCCAACAGCTGAATCACCCCGGCGGCGCGAATGTTCTGCGGATGCATCTCATCCACCATGCAGCGGATCGTACTGCTCCAGGACGAGATCCCCACGAGGTCTTCCGGCCGCAGCCGCGTTTCGACATAGTGCGCCGCTGCGCTGCCGATGGCATGCTTTACCTGACTGTAACTGGCGTTCTCGCCCACATCTACGACTATCGCCTGTCGAATGCCAAAACGCTCCTCAATCGCCTTTTCCAGATCGACAAAAATGTTTGTCGGCTGGACCACGGTAATTTTCACCAGCCCCTCTTTCTGACAGCGGGTAAGCGCCCGTGAAACAAAAGACTGGGACAGATGCAGCAGCGAGGCGATCTCGGACTGCTTTTTATTCTCGCTGTAGTAAAGCGTGGCGATCTTCACCAGCAACCGCTGTTCATCCTGCTTCGACATGGCATTCCCCTCTGTTTTCTGCTCGTTATTTTTATGCATCATTGAATAGATAACAAGCGCAGCGCCCTTTTCCCGACGATCCAAATGTGATCGTTTTCTCCTTTTTTAGAAAATAGGCCGTACAAATCGTGGACAAACCCCGTCACAGGGCATATCTTACCAATGTGAATAATAAATCAGTAGTGAATATATATTCAATCACTTATTAATACCTTGTTTTGTCGACGATAAAAGGTAGTCAGGATGGGAAGTGTTTCTTTACCCTGCTGGAATATTTATTCACACAAGAATTTACTTTCAAGAGGTGTTTTATGAATCCGTTTTCACTCTCCGTTAAGGAGTTAGAACAAAAAGCACGCGCCATCCGCCGCCGCATCATCGTCTTAAATGCGGAAAGCCCGGCAGGCGGCCACACCGGTGCCGATCTGTCACAAGTCGAACTTCTGACCGCCCTCTATTTTCGTATCCTTAACTGCTCCCCTGCGCGAAAAGAGAGTGACGACCGCGATATCTATATTCAGTCGAAGGGGCACGCTGTCGGTGGTTACTACTGCGTGCTGGCCGAAGCAGGCTTTATTCCCGTTGACTGGCTGGCAACCTATCAACACGCCGACTCGGCTCTGCCAGGACACCCGGTAAAGCACAAAACGCCAGGTATTGAGCTCAATACCGGTGCGCTGGGCCATGGTCTGCCCGTGGCGGTAGGCATTGCGCTGGCAGCGAAACGCGATAACAACCCGCGTCGCGTATTTGTCGTCACCGGCGATGGCGAACTGGCGGAGGGCAGCAACTGGGAGGCCGCGCTGGTCGCCGCCCACTACCAACTGGATAACCTTATTATTATCAACGACAAAAATAATCTGCAGCTGGCCGGTGCGACCAAAGAGATCATGAATACCGATCCGCTGGATGAAAAATGGCGCGCTTTCGGCATGGAGGTCACACAGTGCAACGGCAACGATATGGCGGAGGTGGTCGCCACGCTTGAGCGCTTGCAGCCGAACGGGAAACCACACGTCGTGATTGCTAACACCACCAAAGGCGCGGGTATTTCCTTTATTCAGGGACGCCCCGAATGGCATCACCGGGTACCGAAAGGAGAAGAAATTGAACTGGCGCTGGAGGAACTGAAAGATGAGTAATAGCGAACATCTCGCCACGGTGATGGTGAATGCCTTTATTGATGCTGTAGACCGCGGCGTGGATCTGGTGCCGGTGGTGGCCGACTCCACCTCAACGGCGAAAATTGCCCCGTTTATCAAAAGATTCCCTGGCCGGCTGGTCAACGTCGGCATCGCCGAGCAGACGCTGGTTGGCGCTGCCGCCGGCCTGGCGCTGGGGGGTAAAGTGGCCGTGACCTGCAACGCGGCGCCATTCCTTATTTCACGTGCTAATGAACAGATTAAGGTCGACGTTTGCTACAACAACACCAACGTCAAACTGTTCGGGCTGAACGCGGGCGCCAGCTACGGTCCACTGGCCAGCACCCACCACAGTATTGACGATATCGCCATTCTGCGCGGTTTTGGCAATATTGAAATTTACGCACCGTCCAGTCCCGGCGAGTGCCGGCAGATTATTGATTATGCCCTTGCCCACGTCGGGCCAGTGTATATCCGCCTCGACGGTAAAGCGCTGCCGGAACTGCATGATGAACATTACCGGTTTATTCCGGGCAACATTGATGTGCTGCGTCTGGGGCGCGATATTGCGCTGGTTGCCATGGGCTCAACGGTACATGAAATTGTGGAAGCCGCCGCACAACTCGCTGCAGAAGGTATTGACGCCACCGTTATCAGTGTCCCATCTATTCGTCCTTGTGATACCCAGGCGCTACTGGCGGCAATCCAGTCCTGTCCGGCCGCAATCACGGTGGAAGAACACAACGTCAACGGCGGCGTCGGGAGCCTGGTGGCGGAAGTGCTGGCCGAGGCCGGGTGCGCTATCCCGTTGCGGCGCTTAGGTATCCCTGACGGGCAATACGCCATTGCCGCCGATCGCGCCGCCACGCGCGCGCGCCATGAAATTGATGCCGCCGGGGTGGTGAAGCACGCCCGCAAGCTGCTCACAAAAAAAGCATGCTGAAAAATAACAAGAACATCTTACTGGAGAGAACGCAATGTCCCGTATTCCTCAACAACTCACCATGGGCGTCATTATTGGCAACCGGGGATTTTTCCCCAGCTACCTGGTCGCCGAAGCGCGCGAACAGGCGGTAGCGCTGTTTAGCCGCCTTGGGATTAACACTATTATGCTTGATCCATCCCAGACGGAACTGGGTGGCGTGGAAACCCGGCAGGATGCCAAAATTTGCGCCGAGCTGTTCCGCACCCACCGCGACAAAATTCACGGTGTCGTGGTGCTGTTACCCAACTTTGGTGATGAAAAAGCCATCGCCGAAACGTTGCGCCTCTCCGGTCTCAACGTCCCGGTGCTTATTCAGGCCGAAGAGGATAATCTGGATAAAATGGGGTTGTCGACTCGCCGCGATAGCTTTTGCGGCAAAATTTCCCTTTGCAACAACCTGCGCCAGTACGGTATCCCGTTTACGCTGACCACCCAGCACGTTTGCGCGCTTAGCGGCGAGGTGTTTGAGCAGGATCTCCGGCGCTTCAAGCAGATATGTCGCGTGGTGAACAGTATGCGCGGCGTGCGCGTTGGCGCGATTGGCGCCCGTCCAGCGGGCTTTAACACCGTTCGCTACAGTGAAAAACTGCTCGAACGTTTAGGCATCGCAGTGGAAACGTTAGATCTATCAGAGGTATTTACCCGGATTAAAGCCCTGCGTGATGACGATATTCGTGTCGATGAGAAGCGCCGCCTGCTGATCGATAATGCCGACGCCAGCGGTATTCCGGCAGATAAACTGATCACCATGGCGAAACTGTTTGTGGTCCTGAGCGAGTGGATTGTTGCCAACGACATCGACACCACCGCAATTCAGTGCTGGACCTCGCTGCAGGAAAATCTGGGGATTAACGTCTGCTCCATCATGAGCGTGATGTCCGGACAACTGATGCCAAGCGCCTGTGAGGTCGATGTCATGGGCGCGCTCTCCATGTACGCGCTCGCCAGCAGCAACCTGAGCCCCGCCTCGATCGCAGACTGGAACAATAACTTCGGCGACGATCGTGATAAATGTGTGCTGTTCCATTGTGGGAACTTTGCCTCGGCCAGCCTTGAGTCGCCGCACATGGGAACGGCCGATATTATCGGCACCACCGTCGGCAAAGAAAACACCTGCGGTGCCGTGCACGGTCGCATGAAAAGCGGCGCGCTGACCTATTTTCGCCTCAGCACCGACGACCTGACTGGCGAAATCAAGGCCTACGTCGGAGAAGGTCAGTCAGTTGACGATCCCCTCGATACGGTAGGCTGTCGGGCGGTCATTCAGGTTCCCCACCTGGAAAATCTGCTGTCGTGGATCTGCCGCAACGGCTTTGAGCACCATGTCGCGATGAACCATTCTGCCAGTGCCGCAATTTTGCACGAGGCATTTACGCGCTACCTGGGCGTGTCGACCTATCTCCACCAGTAAGGCCGGAGGCCGCTATGTCGGTAAACAAGGATATTATTATTGCCCTCGATGAGGGCACAACCAATGCCAAAGCCGTTGCCTTCGACAGCCACGGGCGGGTAATCGCGCAATTTTCCCGCGCGCTTGAGATCGCTACGCCGCAGGAAGGATGGGTTGAACAGTCAGCGGAGCTTCTGCTTGCCGCGTCGCTGGAGGTGATTTCTCGCACAGTGGCCGCCGTTGGCGAGGAGCGTGTGGCGGCCCTGGCGATCAGCAACCAGCGCGAAACCGTCGTGGGCTGGTATCGGGAAACGGGCGAGGCCATAGCGCCTGCCCTGAGCTGGCAATGTTCACGTACTGCCGCATTTTGCCACATGCTGCGTGAACAAGGTCATGAGCCGCAGATCAAGGCGGTAACCGGCCTGCCAGTCGCCCCGCTCTTTTCCGCCTCGAAAATGCGCTGGCTGCTGGACCACACTCCGGATGGTCTGAACCGAGCGAAAGATGGCGAGATTTGCCTCGGTACGGTGGATAGCTGGCTACTCTGGCACCTGACGCAAGGCCAGCATTTTTGTTGTGATTACGCCAACGCGTCTCGTACACAGCTCATGAATTTGCAAACAGCGGACTGGGATACCGATATGCTCGCCCTGTTTGGCATTCCGCGTGCAGCACTCCCGGTGATAAAACCTTCAAGTGGACTGTTTGGTTACACCGCTGGTTTAGCCACCCTCCCTGATGGGATCCCGGTAATGGCGATGATTGGCGATTCGCATGCCGCCCTTTTCGCCCACGGTCTGGGCGCCGCCGGTTGTGTTAAAGCCACTTACGGTACAGGGACCTCGGTGATGGCGCCCGTCGATTCGGTGGCGTTTCACGTCAGCAATCTCGCCACCACGGTGGCCTGGCACGACGGAGAAAAGCTGGTCTACGCACTCGAGGGGAACATTCCCCATACCGGCGATGCGGTGGCGTGGATGGCCGACAGTACCGGATTGAGCGAACGCTCTCCCGCCGAACTGGCCCAGGCGCTGAATGCTCTGCCTCGTTCGGTAGATTCCACCTTAGGCGTCTTTTTTGTGCCGGCGCTCACCGGCATGGGCGCACCCTGGTGGGACGATAAGGCCCGCGGTTTGATCCATGGATTAAGCCGGGGCGTGAAGCGGGCCCATCTCATTCGTGCCGCGCTAGAGTCAATTACCTACCAGATTGCCGATGTAATCACTGCGATGCGTGCCCATCATGGCTTTACGCTCAACACGCTGCTGGTGGATGGGGGACCCACCAAAAACGACTGGTTAATGCAGTACCAGGCCGACCTGCTAGGTTGTCCGGTGATGCGCAGCGATGTGGCCGAGCTGTCGGCGACCGGCGCGGCACTGCTGGCGCGTAAAGCGTTGCACAAGCTGACGGTGGCAGAGCTTCAGCCCTTTTTACCAGAACACATCACTTATGCACCAGACCTGCTCCGGCATCATCGGCTTGTGCAGCGATGGCAGTCTTGGCAACACTCGGTGACGCTGGCAAGACGCTGAGCGCAACCCAGCCGGGCGATAACGTCTTCGTCCGGCTGCAATCCAACGCCCCCTGCCGTTAACCCAGCGGATACTGTTGAAACGCCGGCAGCGCCTCCCCCTTCTCCGCCAGCGCGCGAATATGCGGAAACGCCGCTGCCGACACCACCGCCGGGATCATCAACTGGATAAAGGACCAGACCACCGTGCTGGTGACCATCACCTGATCCGGCTGCGCGGCGGCGGCGCGGTCTGCCAGCCGGGCGTCCCACTCCCGACAGGCGGCCAGCAGCTGGCCGGTCACCCGGGCTACCCACGGCTGATGCTGCTTCTCTTCCGGCCGCAGACGGTGCTCATAAACATGCTGGACCGCTTTTTCACAGGCGGCGAGGATCACCCCCAGCAGGTGCAGATCGCGGGCCAGCGCCTCGGGATGCGCGGGAAGCAGCCGGCGCCCGGCCGGATTGGTCGTTTCGAAATAGTGGAGGATCAGCGTGGAGTCCATCAGCTGCGTCCCGTTATCGAGCACCACCGTCGGCGCCTTGACCACCGGATTAATGCGGGAAAATTCGTCAAAGCCGCTAAAGACCGATAGCGGCAGGCTCTCGAATTCCACGCCATAGAGCGCCAGAGAAACCGCCACGCGTCTTACATAAGGTGAATCCATCATACCAATGAGTTTCATCGTCACTCCTGCCTGCGATAAAGGGGTTGCGGCTTTACCTTACTGGAAAACCGATGCCGCGAATATCACGGGATACTTACCGCAATGGTTAGTCAAACTAACAGATTGGAGATTCGCGGTAGCCCTCCAGTTCCCCTTGTGCTATACCGACTGAGTCGGCATTTGGCTCCTTTTCAGCCTGTTCGCAGCGGCTTTAAAAGCCGCTAACCCGGTAGTAACGTTAACGTATCGACTCACTGACAGAGAAACCACCATGGCAGATTTTCCCCCTGTCGCCAGCCTGCGCAGCTTTGAAGCGGTGGCGCGCCTCGGCAGCGTGACGCAGGCCGCCCACGAGTTGAGCGTGACCCATTCGGCGGTCAGCCAGCACATCAAACAGCTGGAAGCCCTGGTCGGCGTCACGCTCTTTATCCGCCACGGCCGCGGAGTGCGCATCACGGAAGAAGGACGGCTCTATGCCCTGCAAATCCGCGAGGCGTTACAGCACATCGCCGACGCCACGCGCATGGTGCAGATCAAACCCCGCACCCTGGAAGTGTCCC
>UMDW01004771.1_pt1 | contig 25354 bp, 21 predicted proteins | sample 1964611 | NCBI WGS metagenome assembly UMDW01 (sample SAMEA4836006, study PRJEB28245) | human gut metagenome | biome: gut microbiome; material: fecal sample | place: Denmark | collected 2008 | reverse complement strand
TGAAAAAAAAAAGAATTCTAGTAGTATGTCAGTACTATAAACCAGAACCATTTCGTATTTCTGATATTTGTGAAAATTTGGTTAGACGAGGACATGAGGTACAAGTTGTTACAGGATATCCCAATTATCCGGATGGTGTTTTATATGATGGTTATGGGAAAGGAAAAAAGATTGATGAAGTACTTAATGGTGTAAAAGTGCATCGGTGCTATACAGTACCTCGGCAGACGGGTGTGTGCAAGAGGATGATTAACTATTATAGTTATGTTGTTTCTTCTGTGAAATATGTTCTTTCAAAAGATTGTAAAGCTTCTGATGGTAAACCATTTGACGTAGTATTTTGCAATCAATTGTCTCCGGTAATGATGGCTCATGCAGCTATTACTTATAAAAAGAAATATAAAGTACCTATTGTGATGTACTGTCTTGATTTGTGGCCAGAAAGTCTTATTGCAGGTGGAGTGAAAAGAAAATCAGCACTCTATAACTATTACCATTGTGTAAGTAAGAGAATATATAGAGAAATGGATGAAATACTGATTACATCTCGTATGTTTTCTGAATATCTACAGAAAGAATTCGATATAGGAAAAGAGAAAATAGAATATCTTCCACAGTATGCAGAAGGGGTTTTTGAAAAAGTTTCACCAAAGCAAGAAAATGGCTTTTTTGATTTTATGTTTGCTGGAAATATTGGAGTTGCCCAAAGCATAGAAACTATTTTAAGAGCGGCTTCATTATTAAAAAATGAACCAGTGAAATTCCATATTGTTGGAGGGGGAATAGATTTGGAACGACTTCAGCAAATAAGTGAGCATGAAGACAATGTGGTATTTTATGGAAGAAAACCATTAGAAGAAATGCCGAGTTTTTATGAAAAAGCAGATGCTATGCTTATTACGTTAAAAGCAGATCCTATTCTTAGTATGACATTGCCAGGGAAAGTGCAATCTTATATGGCAGTTGGGAAACCAATTATTGGTGCTATTGACGGAGAAACGCAGAAAGTAATTGAAGATGCAAGTTGTGGATATTGTGGTAAAGCAGAAGATGCAGAAAAATTAGCAGAGAACATTAAAAAGTTCATCCAAAATTCGGAGAAAAAAACTTTGGGAGAAAACGCAAGAAACTATTATGAAAAGCATTTTGAGCAAGTAAAGTTTATGGATAAGCTAGAAAAATATTTGATTCTTAGGGGATAGTAGTATATGAGAGTTTTGATGATAAATGTTGTTTGCGGGATAAGAAGTACAGGACGGATTTGTACAGATTTAGCTACAGAATTAGAAAAACAAGGTCATGAAGTAAAAATTGCATACGGTCGGGAAAGGGTTCCGGAACAATTTCAAAAGTATGCAGTGAAAATCGGATCAGATATAGACGTGAAAATTCATGCTATTAGAGCAAGGTTATTTGATGGAATGGGATTCGGAAGTAGAAAAGCCACTAAAAAGTTTATTAAATGGATTGAAAAATATAATCCTGATGTTATTCATTTACATAATATTCATGGCTATTATATTAACATAGAAATTTTGTTTAACTATTTAAGAACTTGTGATAAGAAAATTATTTGGACGCTTCATGATTGTTGGGCATTTACAGGACACTCTGCATACTGTGATGCTGTTCAATGCGAACGATGGATGAATGGTTGTTATAAGTGCCCTCAGACAAAAGAATATCCCAAAACGATAAAGGATGCATCACAAAAAAATTGGAAGAAAAAGAGAAATATTTTTTCTAATATTCCTAATATGATTATTATTACACCATCAAAATGGCTTGCTGAATTAGTAAAAAGGTCTTTTTTAAATGAATATCCAGTAGATGTTATCCATAATGGAATTGATACAAATCAGTTTAAACCAATGTATAGTAATTTGCGAGAGGTTTATCATTTAGAAGATAAATTTCTTATTCTAGGTGTTGCAACGGTTTGGAATAATATGAAAGGATATTATGATTTTATAGAATTATCTAAAAAATTAAATAAAAATTATAAGATTATTTTAGTAGGGCTTACTAATCAGCAAATAAAATCTTTACCAGATGAAATATTGGGAATAAAAGGTACATCAAGTATAAAAGAACTGGTATATATTTACAGTGGGGTAGATATATTTTTGAATTTATCTTATTGTGAAAATTATCCGACAGTCAATTTGGAAGCAAGTGCATGTGGCATTCGAGTTCTAACATATGATGTAGGAGGAAGTCCGGAAAGTGCGGGAGAGGATTGTATTGTAGTTGAGAAAGGGAATATTAATCAAGTAGTAGAGGAGATTAAGAAAATTAAAGAAAAGTGTTATCCTAAGAATAAGGTTGTTGTGATGGATAAGCAAACTACAATTAAATTTTATTTGAAACGGTATCAAAATATGAGTAAAGTAGATGCTGGAAAACCAAATATGATAGAATAAAAATAGACTATTTTGCATATGCATCTAGTTGCAGTATGAGATGAAAGAAAAAGAGTGAAAATATTTCAACCTGAAATGAGTAATTTTAAAAAAAGTATACAAAATTATCATAAATTTATACTTGTAATATGCACATATAAATTTCAACAATTGCTTTATGTCCGCATATCACAGATTTAATTGTGCAAAATTTGGTATTTGCTCATCTATAGATAAGTAGTTGAAAAAAAGAATGTAGATAGTTTTTATAAGAAGTTAATTAGAGAAAGAGTAGAAGTGACATGGTGAGAGTATTATATGTAAACGGAGGAGTCCTCGACACAGGAGGAATTTCTTCATATATGATGAATTTCTATAAACATTTTGATAAAAATGAAATTCAAATCGATTTCTTAACTCAGGGATTTGGGACGAATATGCATATGAATGAGTTAAAGGCAGAAGGAAGCTTTGTTTATCAAATTCCTAATAAAAGCGCCGATTTGATTCAAAATATATTTCTGATGTATCGCATTATAAAAAATGGAAGGTATGATATTGTACACTCACATGCTGATGCAGGAAATGGATTTGTATTATATTTGGCAAGGTTAGCAGGGGTAAAAATTAGGATTTCTCATAGTCATAGTACAAATTTTTATACAAAATCTAAAATCAAACAAATGATAAATAAGTTTCAAAAAAGAAGTATTGTCAAAAATGCAACTCATTTTTGGGGATGTTCAAAAGAAGCTTGCGAGTGGTTATATCCGAGTAATGTTGATTATTTGGTTGTGAATAATGCAATTGACTTAGAAAAATTTCGATTTAGCGAAGAGAAAAGGCAGGAAATACGAAAGGGGTTAGGACTTTTAGAAAATACTATAGCATTATGTCAAATTGGACATTTTAACTATATTAAAAATCAAGAATATAGTATTCAGATAGTAGAAAAAATATTGACATCGAAAAAAAAAATAGACATAAAATTATTTTTTGTTGGAGATGGTGAAGATAGGCATAAAATAGAAACACTAGTAAAAAAAAGTATGGCTAAAGATAATATAATAATGTTAGGAAAACGAGAAGATGTCTGTAATATTTTACAAGGAATGGATATCCTCCTGTTACCTTCTAAATTTGAAGGGTTTCCAGTAACAGTGGTTGAAAGCCAGGCATCAGGTTTATTTTCATTAGTGTCGGAGAATGTGACTAAAGATTGTTGCTTTGATGAACGAATGGTTCAATTTTTATCTGTGGATTCTATTAGCATAGAAAAATGGGCAGAAGCATGTATTGATATACCTGTATTTAAAAGAGAACAAGGGGAAAATATAGTTCGTAAAGCAGGGTTTGATGTAGAAAGAGAAGCAATGGAACTACAAAAAAGATATATTGATCTAGCGAAAGGAGAAAAAAGGTGAGGAAAAATTCAATTTTGATTTTTTACTTACTTCAAATAACAATTCTATTAACAAATCTAACTCAAATTCCTGATTGGGTGACAAATAGTGGTGTAAAATTATTATCGTATGTTCCGTGGATATTGTTAGCATTTTTAGTTATCATATTAGGTACGCGTAATAGTAAGTTTGTTATAGGGAGTCAAAAATATTTGTATGTATTTACTATAGGAGTTTTATTAGTTTGTGCAATATTAGAAATTTTAGGTAGTGATGGCTTTGGTGTATCACTTCTTAGACCAATGTTGATTTGCCTATTTATTTATACTGTTTCTGTTAATGTTGCACAATATATAAAGAAATCCTGCTTGGAAAATTTATTAATAATGTATGCTTTTTCCGGAACTATTGTAGCAGCATTTGTGTATCGAACTATGATAAGCAATGGATTTTCTTGGACGTCTCGGGTATATGCATATAACTCTAAAAATTCAGTATCACAAATTATTCTTACAGTTATTTTTTTCTTGATATATCTTCATGGAAGAAAAAGTAGATTTTGGAATATTTGTATGAAGTTACTGATAGGTGTATTAGTCTTGGAGTTATTTATGCTCAAAAGCAGAGCTTCTTTATTAGGATTAGCTATAATTTTAGTTTCTGTTTTGATTAGTAAGGAATATAAAAAATCAACTAAAAGAATAGTAAAATTGCTAATAGGGATATTTGTTTTAGTCTTTATTTTTAATGAACAGTTTAGGGTGTTTTTTATAGATAGTATTGTTTTGGCAGGTAGAGATAGTTCTAATTTAAATTCAATCTCATCAGGAAGAATGGATATGCTGATTGATTTCCCAAAATTATTTGAGCAAAAACCTTTAATAGGATATGGAAGATATTATGTTGAATGTATGCCTTTAGATGCTTTAATTGAGACTGGAATATTGGGAGGAACTTTATTTAATATAGTGGCGATAGCTCCAATAATATATGCTATAAAAAGTTATAAATGTTATCGACAGACAATTGATTATTTACTTATGATTGTTGGAATTTGTTATTATATTAATGGATTATTTGAGCAACTTGCACCATTTGGACCGGGTGTAAAATGTTATATTTTGTGGTTGTTATTTGGATTTTCAGTGATATGGAGGAGGAGATGTTCAGATGAAAATACTTTGGATTACAAATATGCCGACAATTTATAGAGTGCATTTTTTTAATGAATTAGGGAAATATTGTGATCTTACAGTAATGTTTGAACGATATAGTGCAAAAGGAATAGAAAATAGATGGAAAGATTCATTAGCAATAAATTTTACAGCATTATTTCATAAAACGGTAGATGTAGGGAGAGAAGGTGCTTTGGGAATTGACTTGCTGAAAGTTAATTATCAGAAATACGATGAAGTAGTTATCTCTTCCTATAGTTCGCCAGCAGAAATGATTGCACTATGCAAATTAAAATTACAAAAAATACCATATATATTAGAAGTTGATGGTGGGATTATAAAAGAAGAAAAATCTTACAAAAAAAAGTTGAAAACATTTTTAATATCAGGGGCAGATTTATATTTTAGTACAAGTGATAGAACGAGTAAATATTTAAAGTATTATGGTGCTGAAAAAACTAGGATATATAAGTATCATTTTACATCGTTATTTAATGGAGATATATTGAAGTCAGTACCTACGGAAGAGGATAAAATAAAGTTTCGTAGGACATTAGGTCTTTATAGAAAAAAAATGGTTCTTGCAGTCGGACAATTTATACATAGAAAAGGTTTTGATGTTCTTCTTAGAGCAGTTCCAAATATTCAAGATGATGTGGATATAGTAATTGTAGGTGGAAATATTACAGAGGAGTATCAAAAAATTGTAGATACATTGCATATTCAAAATGTGAAGTTTATTTCAGAAGTTTCGAAAAAGGAATTAACAACTTATTACATGAGTGCAGATGTTTTTGTTTTACCTACAAGAGAAGATATTTGGGGACTAGTTATAAATGAAGCTATGGCGAAAGGTCTCCCAATAATTACTACAAATGCTTGTGTTGCAGGGATAGAATTAATTGAAAATAATAGAAATGGTTATATTTTTACAAGTGAAAATGAACAAGAATTGGCAACATGTTTAAATAAATTATTAAATGATAAATATGCTTGTGAAAAAATGGGAAACAACAATTTAGCACGAATTAGAAAGTATACATTAGAAGAAATGGCGCGAGAACATTATGAAGTGTTTAAGGGGAGAAAAAATAGTGAGTAGTATTTTGGTAAGTGTAATCATTCCTGTATATAATGCAGAAAAAACATTGGAAAAGTGTATAGAAAGTATTATAAAGCAGACATATCAACAATTTGAAATTATTATAGTGGATGATGGTTCAAAAGATAATACTTTCAACGTTTGTGAAGTACTAAAAAAGCGAGATAATCGAATTTCGGTTATTCATCAAAAAAATAACGGTTCATCTGCGGCAAGAAACAGAGGAATAAGTAAAGCTAAAGGGAAATATTTAGTGTTTATTGATGGAGATGATACTGTAGACTCCTATTTCTTGGAAAAGTTAATAGAACCGATAATAGAAAATGATATAGATGTAGTAATGTGCGGAATAACAGTTTGTTATCAAAAGCAAAACTATTTTGTCGAAAATGGATTTAAAAATAAGGAGATTACAAGAAAATTACAAGACATTACAAAATTAATTTATGAATCTTGTGAAAATGGGATGATTTATTCCCCATGTAATAAATTATATAAAAGGGAAGTTATTTTAGATAGAAATATATATTTTCCGCTTAATAAGGAACCCATTGAAGATATTCTTTTTAATTGTGAGTTCTTTAAAGGTGTACGGAGTATAGGAGTTATACCAGACTGCTTGTATTATTATAATAAAAATGATATAGAATCTAATGTCACTAGGTATAGAAAAAATATTTGGGAATTATCACTTCAGAGAAGTAAAGCGATACAATCATTATTTGAATATTGGAAAATGAATACAGATAAATATATGCGCTGGCTTGCCTTGGAATATATAGGAGGGAAATCAGATTGTGTTAGCAATTGTTATCGTGTTGGTTCAGATTTGAAATTTTTTGAAAAGGTAAGTTTATTCAAAGAATATATTTTGAGTGATAAGCAATGCTATAAAGCGATAAAGTCCTTGGAAAATACTTCTTTATATTATGATAAAAAAATTCTTAGTATAATTATAAAGGTAAAAAATCCAATTCTATTTACAATATTTTATAACATATTATTTTTTGGTAGATATAAATTGAAAAAAATATATTATTGGATTCGAAAGAATTCACAAAAAAGGGATGGGAAGTAAATATAGTTTGGAGGGAGGAAAGAATTTGAAGTTAAGTATTGTTGTTCCAATATATAATTCTGAAAAGTATCTAAATGAATGTATAGAAAGTATTGTAAATCAAACTTTTGATGATTTTGAATTGATTTTAGTAAATGATGGTTCAAAAGATAATAGTTTATTAATCTGCAAACAATGGGGAAAAAAAGATAAAAGAATAAAAATTATTGATAAAGAAAATGGAGGGGTTAGTAGCGCTAGAAATGCGGGTATAAAAATAGCAAATGGAGAATATATAGGATTTGTTGATAGTGATGATTATATTAATGAATGTATGTATGAAAAACTTATAGGAGCCATTGAAAAGGGGAATGCAGATATTAGTATTTGTAAGAGAGTAATTCCAGGAAGAGAACGAAATTATGGACATGATTATCCGGTTCGAGAATGTTTTACTTTTAAAAGTAGCAAGGGTAAGTGGAAAAAAATGTTTTATCAAGGAGATTTAGAAACTTTTGTAACAAACAAATTGTTTAAGTCGGCATTTCTAAAAGAGAGTGGAGTTAGATTTAAAAAATATCCTCTATTTGAAGATAGACTATACTTAACCCAGTTGTATATATGTAATCCTAGAATGATTTATGTAGACGAGAAATTATATTTTTATCGTCCAGTTGAGGAAAGCGGTGTTCATCGTTATTGTGCGCAAAGATTTTTAATTATTAAAGAAATATACAAACATGAATTGGAATTAAATAGAAAATATGAAAATGAGGAATATTTACAAATAATAAATAAACGGCTTGCAGAATCAATTGCAAATTGTATTATTCAAGAGAAAAAAAATAAAATGGAGCAACAAAACATCGCGCTGGAGTCAATTAGAAGAGCTGAGGAATTTCAAAATACTTATTTAGAAATTAATACTTTCAATTTAAGTTTTAAAAAGAAAAAAATAATTTGTTTACTCTATAACAAAAAGTATCTGAGTTTATATATTTGGTTAAAAATAATGTTTGTATATGATTTATTTAAAGTGTATTTTAAAATAATAGTAAGGATGGGAAAAGATGAATAAGATAGGGATAATCACTATTCATAGAGTTTTAAATTATGGAACAGCATGGCAAGTATATTCTACTGTCCAATTATTAAGAAAGTATTGTAGAGATGTAACAGTTATTGATTATATACCAAGTCGATTAAAAATAGCAAAAACAAAAGATTTTTTGTTTGAGGTTAATCCTGCATATAGGAATTCATGGAAAAAGATTTTATATTTAGCTTTGAAAATTCCGACTAGATTTTTAGAAAAAAGGGCATTTGATCAGTTTATTAATAAACAAATCCCTTTAACAAAGAAAAAATTTTTTGAGGCTGATGACTTAAAAGAAATAAGAAATGATTTTAATATATTTGTTACAGGTAGTGATCAAGTATGGAATTATGAAGAAGAAATACAGAGTACAATTGATAAAGTGTATTTGTTAGGATTTGTGGAATGTGGTGAAATAGACAAAAAAATTGCTTTTTCTGCTAGCTTTGGAAGAGATAAGTTTAGTTCTGAGATAATACAGGATATAGCTCCATATATTAAAGATTATTCTGCAATTAGTGTAAGAGAAGTGTCCGGATTGAACATATTGGGTCAAATAGGATATGCAAATGCAGTACATTCGTTAGATCCAACATTAATATATGGAAAGGATAATTTGATTAGTTTAGCAAGTAAGAGGTTAGTAAAAAGCAAATATGTACTTATTTATGCCTTAAGTCCTAATCCTTTAGTTGACAAGATGGCACAATATATAGCAAAGAAAAAAGATCTTAAAATAGTTAAATTATGTAATACATTAGAAAAAATGTCATATATTGATAAATATTTTAGGTTTAGAAAACCAGAGGATTTTTTGAGTTTGTTTTATCATGCTGATTATGTCGTAACAAATTCGTTTCATGGAACAGCATTTTCTGTAAATTTTGAAAAACAATTTTCAGTTATTGCAGCAGATAAATTTGAAACGAGAATGTTAGATTTTCTCGAGAGTGTAAATTTGAAAAGTAGGTTATTGACTTTAGAAAGAGACTTTGAAAAGCAATTAAAATTTATAGATTTTGAAGAGTCAAGAAAAATTATTAATGATAATCGAGAAAAAATGGAAGAATTTTTGAAAAATAACATAGGGAGAGATAATAATGAGAAAAAATAAATTTCTCGAAACAGGCGATAAAAGTAATTGTTGTGGTTGTAATGCATGTGTCCAAAGTTGTCCAAATATATGTTTAGATACAATGTATGATGAAGAAGGCTTCAATTATCCGATTTTAAAGTATCCCGATACATGTATTCAATGTGGAAAATGTAAATTTGTGTGCCCGATGGAGCAAAACAATTTTGTAAATATTAATAGAAATTTTTATGGGGTAGTTAATAAAAATAAAGAGCAATTATTAAAAAGTTCATCGGGAGGAGTTTTTATACAATTAGCATTAAATATGCTTAATGATAAAGGGATTGTGTACGGTGTGACTTTATCAGACAACAATGCGGTATACTGTAGAATTGATAATTATAAAGATTTAGAGCAAATTTTAGGTTCTAAATATATTCAAGCAGATTCAAGCGATATTTATACAAATATTCAAAATGATTTAAACAACGGTTTGAGAGTTTTAATTTGTGGCACACCATGTTTCATTGCAGGTTTAAAAAATTTTTTGAAAAAAGAGTATAAACAATTATTTACTATAGATTTAATATGCCATGGAGTCCCTAGTCAAAAAATTTTTGATAAATATTTTGAATGGTTGGAAGCAAAAAACAAGGGAAAGATTTCAAATTTTAGTTTTAGAGATAAAAAAATTCATGGGTGGGGAATATCAGCTACATATGAAATTCAGAATAAACTCAAATCAGAATTATCAGTGTCATCTCCATATGTGTGGGCATATCTTAAAAATTATTTGCACAGACCATCATGCTATACTTGTCCATATGCAACGGAAAATCGTCCAGGAGAAATAACGTTGGGAGATTTTTGGGAAATGGATAGAGTAGGTTGTAAATTGGATTATAAAGATGGTATTTCATTGGTAAAAATTAATAATGAAAAGGGAATGAATTACTTTAAAGAAATAAAAGCTAATTTTTTTATAGAAGAGATGGAGTACGAAGGCTGTATTTATACAAATGGAGCTTTGTATGAGCCATCAAAAAGGCCTGATAATAGAGATTATATTTATAGAAATATTGATTGTATGACATTTGATTCTCTGGTAAAAAAATATTTTAATATGCCAAATCAAATTGTGGTGAAAATGAAAAAGACAGTACCCATAAAATTAAAAAAATTTATAAAAACGGTAATAAAAAGATAGGAAAAATGCAATCATGAAGAAAAATAATGTAAGAAGTATTCCAAATTCACTAGATGTAGAACTAAGAGAAAAAGAGCTTTTCAATATTCAAAAAACAGTAGATAACATTCAGAGAATTGCTTTTGTATGTGAGGGGGCATACAGGGGGGGAGTAGAAAGAACTCTGATTGAATGGATAAAAACTCTTCCAAAAGAGAAATATGATGTAACATTATATTTAATCAATGTTGAAGGGGAACTTCTAGGTGAAATTCCTGATTTTGTTCATATAGAAAAAATACCTGAGCTAAATGAAATATTAAATGGAGATTTTAGAAAAAGATTAAAATGGGTTATTCAAAAAAAGAATATAATAGTTGTAATTCAATTTTTGATCAGTGCTATGTGTCATAAATATTTTCACAATAGAGGTGTTTATTATCGCAAGCTTGTAAATTTTTTGCCAAGTATTAATAAAAAATATGACTATGTGATTTCTTATACTATGCCAGATTCAATTTGTACTTCATATGTAGTCGAGAGAATGGGAGGAAGATATAAATGGATGTGGAGTCATATAGATGTTAATTTTTATAAGAACAATGAATTAAAAGGAATGGACAAGACATTTCAAGCATTTGATAAGATTGTTAATGTAGGTCAAGATGCAAAGAAATCTTTTGAAACTATGTTCCCTAAATTAAAAGACAAGTCAGTACTCATACGGAACCATTTAGATGTAGAAACTATTTTAGAAAAATCTTTAGAGTTATGTCAAGAAAATGATAGAAGTGTAATAAATCTTTTGACGGTTGGGCGTATTTCTTATCAAAAAGGGCAGGATATCGCAATTGATGTGGCAAAAAAAATGTCTTCTAAAAAAATTGAATTCCATTGGTATTTTATTGGACCAAAATCTGATGAAAATTATTATAATCTTTTAAAAAGAAAAGTAGAAAATGAAAAACTGGAAAATAGAATTTTTTATTTAGGTCAAACTGACAATCCATATAAATACATGAAAAGTTGTGATATATATGTACAGCCATCTAGATTTGAAGGGTATTGTACGACGGTCACAGAGGCTCAAATTCTTAGCAAACCTATAATATTAACAGATGTTGCGGGGGCAAAGGAGCAGGTTGATAATGGAGTTACAGGTTTTATTACCAGGATATCTGCCGATGAGATTGAAAAGAAGTTGGAACTTCTAATTGCAGATGAAACTATGAGAAAAAAAATGTCTGAAAATGCGGCATGCAAGTTTAAACGAGAGATGAGTGGGTTTGAAGATGTAATAGAAACATTAAAAGGATAAGAATATATGAGAGGAAAAAATAGAATGGAAGTTGGGAAAGTTAGTTGTATTATAGCGAGTTATAATACAAAGGATGAATTTTTGATTGAGGCAGTGAAGAGTATTCTTCAACAAACATATTCAAATCTAGAATTAATTGTTGTTGATGATGGGTCAGATATTCCTGTTAAATTTGTATTAAAAGAAATTAAAGATGAAAGATTAATTGTTCTTGAAAATAAAGTAAATATGGGTGTGACGTTTTCAAGAAATCGGGCATTAGATAGAGCTTCAGGTGAATTTATGGCAGTAATGGATGCTGATGATGTGTCTGATTTGACTAGATTTGAAAAAGAAGTTAAATATTTAAATAATCATAGTGAATGCGACCTAGTCAGTACCCAGATGGCTTTTTTAGCTAAAGATGGAAGAAAAAATCCTAGTTTGTCAGTGCCTAAGAACGTAGATAAATTTCTAACTAGATTATTTTGGGATAATAGTAAACCATTCCCTCATGGTCCAGCTATGATTAGGATGTCATTTCTTAAAAATAACAATGTTAAGTATAATGAACGGTATAAAAAAGCATTAGATTATCGATTATGGGTCGATTGCGCTCGAAAGAAAGGTAATTTTCATATAATAAATGAGTATTTATACTACTATAGAGTACATGAGGGACAAATATCTCAAAAGTCTAGAAGTGATCAAATTTTTTATGCGGATATGATTTGCCTTGATCAATTAGAGTATTTAGGAATTGTTCCTACAGAAGATGAAAAAAAAATTCATTTATATCTGAGGGATTCAGAATGCTGGAACGTTCCAGAAGAAACATTGAAGTGGAAGAATAGACTGATTCAAGCAAATCATGAGAAACACTATTGTTTGGATAGGATGTTTACAAATGAAGTAAATTATCGATACTTTAAAATGTGTGTAAAAGAGTATTTGGGAAGGAAAAATAAGAATTTTAGAAGATATTTTTGGAAAGCTATGACTATTGGAACTCTAATTAGAAGTATAGTAGCGGTGTTAAATAATAGGGTTTCCAAAAAACATCCGAAGACATTAAAGGTATAGCATATGATTAAGTCTAGATTTAATAATTCTATTAAAAATAGTATAACTGCAGTTGGAAGTCAATTGTTAGTTACTGGTTTAAATTTCATTAACAGATCAGCATTTATATACGTTTTGGGTAGCGAATATCTTGGAATAAATGGATTATTTTCTAATATACTTTCAATGTTATCATTAACAGAGATGGGGGTAGGAACAGCTATTGTATTTAATATGTATAAGGCTGTTGAAGAAAATAATAAACAACAGATTAATGCATTGATGAGTTTTTATGCTAAAGTGTATTTAGCTATAGGATGTATAATAATATTAATAGGAAGTGGTTGTTCTTTTGTTATCCAATATCTTATAAAAGATAATCCATTTGACTTAACATTTTTAAAAATTTCTTTTTTGCTATTAGTGTTTAATAATGCAGTCTCCTATTTTTGGTCTTATAGAAGTTGTATATTATTTGCGAATCAAAAGGATTGGATTTGTAAAATATCTTCCATGATAGTTCTATCTATAGGAAATGTTGTACAAATTATAGTTTTACTTTTATTTAAGGACTATTTTTTATACTTAGCTGTGCAAATAGTAATTACAATATGTAATAATGGGGCTCAATATTTAATAGCTAAAAAAATGTATCCTTCAGTTCTGGTTTCTATACATACACACTTACCTCAGGAAACCTTTAAAGATATCTTGGCACGTGTAAGAGCACTTATTTTACATAGTATAAGTAGTGCATTGAATTTTGGGACAGATAATATTATTATTTCTAAATATGTAGGTATTTTAGAGACAGGATATTATTCAAACTATAGTATGATTATAAATACGTTGAATACATTAGTTGTTCAAGTGTTCAATGGTGTTACTGCAAGCTTGGGAAATTTAATAGTTTCCGAGGGAAAAGAAAAAGTGTATGAGGTGTTTAAAAAGATAGACTTTTTGTGTCATTGGATTTATGGAGAGCTAGCAGTAGGAATGATTTGCGTCATAAATCAATTCATTAATCTATGGACAGGAGGTGGGCATTTGCTGAATTACGGCACGGTAGTTGTTTTGATAATAAATTTTTATATTTTGGGAGTTCGCCAAACAGTTATCATAACAAGAAATGCTGGTGGTTTGTATGTAAATGATCGCATAGTAGCAGTAATAAAGCCAATTGTCAATTTGTTTTTTTCTATACTTCTAGTAAAAAAAATAGGAATTACTGGTGTTTTTATAGGAACAATGTTAAGTGAGATAGTAGCAGATGTTATATTGTTCCCGTATTTCTTGTTTAGAAATATATTTAGTGGAAAATTGATGGAATACTATTCGAATTATTTAAAAAATGTTTTTTGCACAATTGCAAGTGGAGTAATATCTATACAACTTATAGGCGTGATAAAAAATTTTGTGTCAGGCGGAGTTCTATTTTTGTTATCTGGAATTATATCAGTTTTAATATATAATATAGTATTTTATTTGATTAATTTTAGAAGTACAGAATTTCATTATTATAAAAGAATAGTAATGAATAAGTTGAATAACAAATAAGAAAAGTTATATTTGAAATTGCGATAAGAAGTATCAAAACGCAAATGGATAATAGAATCATATAAAAAGAAAGTAGAGAGAGCACAGGATATGCAAACACAAGTGTTGTAATGAAAGGTGAAGTAGAAATCTGTAATGGAAGAGAGATGGTTTGTGAAAGAAATTAAGGAGCTGGATACTAGACTTGCAGAAATAGAAGAACTGATATGTGAAAAAGATCAGGAGATTCTCTATACAAAAAATATTTGGGATATTAGGAATAGGTGAAAATATCCTTTCCGGTATCCTTGCAGATATTGGAGGTGTTTCAAGAGGTGATAGTATGAAAGAGATACAGAAACTAAGTGGATCGGGATTGGTAGCGTGTAGTTCCGGTAAGCATAAAAAGACTAAAATAGGTCTAGAGCACGAAAAAGTCTTAGATCTTGGCTCGTTCAAGCTGTAAGATTAACAGTAGCACACGCAAAGGAATTAAAGAAACTTCATGCTTACTATATAGTAAGAGATGAGAATCCGTTAAAGAAGAAACAAAAATTGATTGTGCTTGCGTGTAAGTTGTTAAGAATCATTTTCACGATTATAACAAAGGGAATCGTCTATAATTGGCAAAAGACGTACAAGGATATCAGACCACTGGAGAAGCAAAAAATGATTACAGTATAAAACAAAAGAATTATGAATTCCAAAGCCTTACCGGGTTACAGAAGATTCTGAGGCCAGACAGGGTTCTAGAAAGAAAATTGATAACGATGAAGTGTCAAAAGTATTGCATCATCAAAAAGACCAACAAGCGGAAAACAGGTTAGTGTCCACGGAAAATTCGTATCTTGCTGGAAGTAACCGGTCGATAAAAATCGAAACAAGAGCTGTAGCTTGCAGAAATTGTCTCCGTAGGAAAGAGACTCTGTTAGAAGGCTTAAAGAAACTCAGTGTATGAACCGGTGGACGAAGGAAGTCGGTATAGGATACCATTAGACATGGAAGGCTCGCTGTTATAGTTGAACAGAAAAATTGTGGTTTTAATAAAGCGAAAGAATTGGATGATCTATTAAGCCCCCTTGTGAACTATTCAGTATACGATACTATGACTGTAATACTCTTTTGGTTCTGTTTTAAGAGGTAAATATTTAAAGAAAAGACCATAAAATCAATGCTTTTGGATTTGATATTATAGGAAGGAGAACAAAGATGAACTTATATCAAAAATTAGTAAATGGAAAAGAAAAGATGGCACTTGTAGGATTAGGTTATGTAGGAATGCCAATTGCTGTAGCTTTTGCAAAGAAAGGTATTTCTGTTATTGGATTTGATTTAAATAAAGAGAAAATTAATTTGTATAAGAATGGTACAGATCCAACAAAAGAAGTAGGGGATGATGAAATTAAAAAAACTACAGTAGAGTTTACATATGATGAAGAAAGATTACAAGAAGCAAAGTTTTACATTATTGCTGTTCCAACACCAATTAATGCAGATCACACACCGGATTTATCACCAGTAATAGGTGCATCACAAATTGTAGGGAGGAATTTAGTAAAAGGCTCCATAGTTGTATATGAGTCTACAGTGTATCCAGGTGTTACAGAAGATGTATGTATTCCTATTTTAGAGAGAGAGTCTGGATTAAAGTGTGGAGAAGACTTTAAAGTTGGATATTCACCAGAACGTATAAATCCTGGAGATAAAATACATCGCTTAGAAAATATTCATAAAATTGTTTCAGGTATGGATGATGAGTCTTTGCAGTTGATTAAGCAAGTATATGATTTAGTAATAGAGGTTGGGACTTACCCAGTTAGTACAATTAAAACTGCAGAAGCTGTAAAAGTCGTTGAGAATAGTCAAAGAGATATTAATATTGCGTTTATGAATGAGCTAGCGATGGTATTTGATAAGATGGGAATAGATACTAATGAAGTTGTTGATGGAATGAATACAAAGTGGAATGCACTTGGTTTTAGACCAGGACTTGTAGGAGGACATTGTATTGGAGTTGATCCTTATTATTTTACATATGAAGCAGAAAAATTAGGATATCATAGTCAGATTATATTAAATGGTCGTATTGTGAATGATAGCATGGGAAAATTTGTGGCTGATGCTGCTGTTAAACAGATGATTAAAGCAGGAAAAGCTCCTAAAAATTCAAAAGTCGTAATAATGGGTTTGACTTTTAAAGAGAACTGCCCTGATACACGCAATAGTAAAGTGGGTGATATTATAAAACAACTTAATTCGTATGAAATCACTCCTATAGTCGTAGATCCATGGGCAGATGAAAGAGATGCTATTAAAGAATATGGCGTTAAATTGACAAATCTTTCAGAGGTGAACGATGTAGATTGTATAATAGTAGCAGTTGCTCATAATGAATTTGAAAAGCTTGGTTTAGGCGATATTAATAGAATGTACGGTGATTACCCTCAAAGTGAAAAAGTTTTGATAGATGTGAAAGGTATTTTTGAAATTGAATCTGTAAAAAAATTAGGATTTAACTATTGGAGATTATAAAAGAGATTATTATAGAAATGGAGAATAAAGTAATGAGTATTTTTGAAAATAAGACTCTTTTAATCACTGGTGGCACAGGCTCTTTCGGTAACGCAGTTTTAAATCGTTTCCTTGATACAGACATCAAGGAAATACGTATTTTCTCACGTGATGAGAAGAAGCAGGATGATATGAGACATGAATATCAGGCAAAGCATCCAGAGATAAGTAATAAGATTAAGTTTTACATAGGAGATGTGCGTGATATTCAGTCTGTAAAGAATGCAATGCATGGGGTAGATTATATTTTTCATGCAGCAGCTTTGAAGCAGGTTCCGTCTTGCGAATTCTTTCCGATTGAAGCAGTTAAAACGAATGTTCTCGGTACAGAAAATGTTTTAACGGCAGCAATTGAGGCGGGTGTGAAGAAAATTATTTGCTTATCTACAGATAAGGCAGCATATCCGGTAAATGCTATGGGTACAAGTAAAGCAATGATGGAGAAGGTTATTGTAGCGAAATCTAGAACGATATCCCCAGATAAGACAAGCATTTGCTGTACACGTTATGGGAATGTGTTATGTTCCAGAGGATCAGTAGTGCCACTTTGGATTGAACAGATGAAAGCTGGAAATCCGATTACAATTACAGAACCTTCGATGACTCGATTTGTTATGAGTTTGGAAGAAGCGGTAGAACTTGTAGTATTTGCATTCCAAAATGCAGAGTCAGGGGATGTTATGGTACAGAAAGCGCCTGCATGCACCATTGAAGTACTTGCTCAGGCAGTAAAGGAATTATTCCATTCAGAGGAAGCGATTAAAGTCATCGGTATCCGTCATGGAGAGAAGATGTATGAAACACTTCTCACGAATGAAGAATGTGCTAATGCGATTGACATGGGAAACTTCTATCGTGTACCTTGTGATAAGAGAGATTTGAATTATGATAAATATTTCAAAGACGGAGATGTTGAGCGAAATAAACTGACAGAATTTAATTCCAGCAATACAGACTTGTGGACGGTGGAGCAAGTAAAAGACAAATTATTGGAATTAAGTTACATCCGTGAAGAGTTGAAAGCATGGGAGAGTAGATAGTCTCGCATTAAATTTTATCAAGGAATATAGTGGTTAACATAGGGATGGAAGGGATAAAGCAATGAAAATTTTAGTGACAGGAGCAAATGGATTTGTAGGGAAGAATCTCGTAGCGAACTTATACAATATTAAAGAAGGAAAGAATCGCACTAGAGATTTAAAAATTGAAGAAATTTTTGAATATGATATTGAGTCTACATTAGAAGAACTGGATACCTATTGTCAAAAATGTGATTTTGTGTTTAACCTTGCGGGAGTGAATCGTCCAAAAGATCAATCTGAATTTATGGAAGGAAATTTTGGGTTTGCATCTACATTATTAGATATTTTGAAAAAATATAAGAATACCTGCCCGGTAATGTTATCAAGTTCCATTCAGGCCACATTAATCGGACGATATGGAACTTCGGATTATGGTAAGAGTAAGCTTGCAGGAGAAGAATTGTTCTTTGACTATGGAAAGGAAACAGGAGCAAAAGTATTGATTTATCGTTTCCCTAATTTATTTGGGAAATGGTGCAGACCGAATTACAATAGTGCAGTAGCAACTTTCTGTAATAATATTGCTAATGATCTTCCGATTCAGGTGAATGACAGAAGTACAGAGTTAGAATTGCTTTATATTGACGATTTAATAGAGGAAATGTTGGATGCTCTGGAAGGAAACGAACATCACTGTGAATTTGATGGAATTGAGGCGGTAGGACAGGAGAGTGGAAGATACTGCTACACACCAATAACACATCGTGTGAAATTGGGGGAAATTGTAGATTTATTAGATGAATTCAAGAGTCAGCCGGAAAGCCTTATAGTACCGGAGATTCCTTATAATTCATTTGCGAAAAAGCTGTATTCTACTTATTTATCTTATCTTCCAAAGGAAAAAGTAAGCTTCCCGTTAAAGATGAATGTGGATACCCGCGGAAGCTTTACAGAACTTCTGAAATCCGAGAAATGTGGACAAGTTTCTATCAATATCAGCAAGCCGGGAATCACAAAGGGAGAACACTGGCACAACAGCAAGTGGGAGTTTTTTATAGTTGTTTCCGGTCATGGTCTTATTCAAGAAAGAAAAATTGGAACAGATGAAATCATCGAGTTTGAAGTGTCTGGCGATCGAATTGAAGCAATTCATATGTTGCCCGGATATACACATAATATTATCAATTTGTCTGAGACAGAGAACCTTGTGACTGTAATGTGGGCAAATGAAAGCTTTGATCCGAGTCATCCGGATACATTTTTTGAGAAGGTAGTAACATGCGATTAATAATAATTGGAGCGGGAGGACATGGACGAGTTGTATCTGATATTGCACAACAGACAGGTCGATATCAGCAGATTTTTTTCTTGGACGATTACGCACAGGGAGAAGCAGTCATCGGAAAGTGTTCAGATTATATGCAATTTAAAGAGGCTGAGACAGAGATGTATCCTGCATTTGGAAATAATCAAAGACGAATAGAGTGGGAGAACAAGTTGTCAGATGCAGGCGTTCCTCTTGCAAAAATCATTCATCCATTGGCTTATATAAGCCCTCAGTCAGAGATTGCAAATGGATGTGTCATTATGCCATATGCAATTGTGAATACGGGTACAAAAATAAAGAAGGCGTGTATTGTGAACATTGGAGCGATGGTGGATCATGATTGCATATTAGAAGAAGGATGCCATCTGGCGCCGGGAGCAATTGTAAAAGGTGAGAATCATCTTCCGAAAGCAACGAAAGTAGATTCTGGAGAAATTGTCCCACTGCAATATTATAAGATAGAAATTTAGAGGTAACGAAAATGGATAAAAAAGTAACTTTCAAAAACAATGGGAAATTAAAACTTTTAATTATTGTCGGTACGCGCCCAGAGATTATCCGTTTGGCGGCAGTAATTAAAAAATGTAGAAAATATTTTGACTGTCTGTTAGCACACACAGGACAAAATTATGATTATAATCTGAATGGTGTCTTTTTTAAGGATTTAGAATTAGAAAATCCAGAAGTGTATTTAAATGCAGTGGGCGCTGATCTCGGAGAAACGATGGGAAACATTATTTCAGAATCCTACAAATTAATGGCTGAGATTAAGCCGGATGCAGTCCTTGTGCTTGGCGATACAAACTCTTGTCTTTCGGTAATTGGAGCTAAGAGACTTCATATTCCAATTTTTCATATGGAAGCAGGGAACCGCTGCAAAGATGAATGCCTTCCGGAAGAAACGAATCGACGTATTGTAGATATTATTTCTGATGTAAACTTAGCTTATTCCGAACATGCACGTCGTTATTTGGCTGATTGTGGTCTTCCAAAAGAACGTACATATGTTACAGGTTCGCCTATGGCAGAGGTACTCCATGATAATCTGAAAAAGATTGAGTCATCAGACATCCATGAAAGGCTTGGCCTTGAAAAAGGAAAGTATATTCTTCTTTCCGCACATCGAGAGGAGAATATTGATACAGAGAAGAATTTCTTGTCTTTGTTTCATGCAATTAATCAAATTGCAGAAAAATATGACATGCCAATTTTGTATTCTTGTCACCCTCGTTCACGAAATCGTCTACAATCTTCGGGATTTCAATTAGATTCTCGTGTGATTCAGCATGAACCATTAGGATTCCATGACTATAATTGTTTGCAAATGAATGCGTTTGCAGTGGTATCTGATTCTGGAACCTTACCGGAAGAATCCAGTTTCTTCACATCAGTAGGACATCCATTCCCAGCTGTTTGTATTCGAACTTCGACAGAACGTCCAGAGGCTTTGGATAAAGGATGCTTTGTTTTAGCTGGCATAGATGGAGATTCTCTTGTGCAAGCAGTGGAAACAGCAGTAGCCATGAATGAAAATGGAGATTATGGAATTCCTGTTCCAGATTATGTGGAAGAAAATGTTTCAACAAAAGTTGTGAAAATTATTCAGAGCTATACAGGGGTTGTGAATAAGATGGTTTGGAGAAAATCAAATTAAAGGAAAGTTTTTTACACTTCATGATATTGCATAATGGGTTAGACATGCTTGGTCATATGTGAAATTGTAAAATAATCTTTCAATTATAATGTGATCTATACAACTGGTTTTATTGTTTTAGAATCTTTTGCAATACAGTGACTATATCAATTAGTCGATTATGTCTGTTAGGTACAATTCTTATATAGTAAAATAATGAGACTGAGGATAATATTATGAAAAAATATGTTCAAGAACCAACTGATAGAAATATATGGGTATCTATTCAAAATAATACTTTTGACAGAAATAATGATGTTAAAAAATTTATAGAGAGTTTGAATCGTATTAGTGGAAGTGCATGCATTAGCTTAAATGCAAAATGGGGAGACGGTAAAACATTTTTTGTCCGTCAAGTTGAAGAAACCTTGAAATATGTAAGGTTAAATCAGTGGAAAGATGAAGAAAATGTAGTCGAAAAATTACAATCTTACACATATTTGAAAAATAATGGGATAATTAATTCAATAAAATTAAGAAAATCATATTTACCAATATATTATAATGCATGGATGTATGATAACCATAGTGATCCAATTATATCTTTATTATTAGTAATGACAAAGGTTTGCAAAGGAACTTATGAAACTAGAATTAACTCTGAAACAATAAGTAAAAAAATTCTAGGAGTGTTATCCTCATTACCAATTCAATTGGATGGATTACAAGGATTAAATATAGCCACTTTAATTGAAAAAATTAGGGGACAAACTATAGACATTTTATCAAGTATACAAACAGAAGAAAAAATCCGCGAACGAATAAAAGAGATTTTTAATGATATTATTGTTGAAAAGGCGCAAAAATTAATTATCTTCGTGGACGAATTGGATAGATGTAGACCGTCATTTGCTGTAGAAATGCTAGAAAGAATAAAACATTATTTTGAGGATGATCGTATTATTGTTGTAGTATCTGTTAATAAAGATCAACTGATACATACAATTGGGAATTATTATGGGCAAGGATTTGATGCAACTAGATATTTGAACAAATTTTTTGATGAAAATATAGATTTGTCAGAAATAGATGATTATTCAAAAAGGGTAATACAGTCTTATTCTACTAACAAGAAAGATAAGTTTTTCTTATCTAAGTTGGCAGATCAGTTAGGAGAATATTACCGTTTATCAATTAGAGAAGTACTTATTTTTAGAAGTCGCATAGAAAATGTTCCAAAACAATTAGTGAATTACCGTCATAGAGAAGGATGCTTTGTTTCGTTGTTTGTAGCCTGTATGATTTTGCTAGATATAGTTGATGTCAAGGAAAAAAAGAAGTTTTCGGAAGGTAAAAGTGAATTTGTGGCGAATATCTTACCCCAAATTGAATGTTATAGGCGATTTGTTTTCAACCTTTTCGGCGACAGTAGTAGAAAGGAACAAGAGGAAAAATTTAAAAGCGGACATGAAGAAATTATAAAAATATATAAATGTGTCTTTAATTCAGGTAGTGATGAGTATTATGAATTGTTTAAAATAGATGGGGAAACAAAACAAAAATGTATTGCAGCATCTAATGGATATGTATATGATTATTGGTAGGAATGCAGATATTTCTATATAATTCAAATATAAGGAAGTCAAAGTAAAAGGAATAAGAATGATTTACAAAGAAAAACTTGAAGAAGATAAGTTAAAGCAAATAATGGAACAGAATATATCATATTTAGATCAAATAGCTGAACAGATGAAATTAGGATATCTTTCGGTTTTTGCTGGTGCTGGATTGTCGGTTGCTTCTGGATACGTTGATTGGAAGAGCTTGTTAGAGCCACTTTGTAAACAGATGAGGCTTAATATTAACAAAGATTTAACCGAAATTGCGCAATATTATAAAAATCAGTATGGTAGACAGGGATTAAATGATATTGTATTTAATGAATTTGCAAAAATGCCAAAAAATAATGAGAACGTAACTTGGTTGACAAAGTTGCCGATTAAAGAATATTGGACAACAAATTATGATGATGTTATTGAACAAGAAATAGAAAAACGCGGCAAAGTTGTGGAAAAGATTATTAATCAGGAATCTTTCAAATATCATGATCCTGAACGCGAAGTTGTTGTATATAAAATGCATGGTGATAAACGTTACCCTGATGACGTGGTTTTAACAAAAGAAGACTATCAAACGTATGATGAGAAAAGAAAATTATTTACAAAATTACTTTCGGTTGAACTTGTTAGACGAACATTTGTTTTTATAGGCTTTAGCTTTAATGATCCTAATTTGGAAAGAATTTTAAGTATAGCTAAAAACACATTAAATAGTAAATCGCTTCCAAAACATTATTGTTTTCTTAGGAAGGTGCAAGTCATAGACTATTTGAATCATGAAAATGTGCTTACCGAAAATGCATTGGGAAGGTATATTCAAGATAAAAATTATCAAGAGCTTAGAATTGATGATATGAGAAAATACGGAATATACACAATATTAGTGGATGATTTTCAACAAATAACAATAATGCTTCAATATTTGTATAATAAATATATTTCTAATAATGTGTTCGTTTGTGGAGGAATAGATCCTAATAATTTATCTGATTATGGTCGATTTAATGAAGTTGAATATAAAAAGACTGATCGCTTAAGCCGTGCTGAAAAATTTCTTACTTTATTAGGAAAGGCATTGATTGATAACGATTTTCAAATATATACGGGATTTGGTGCGGGAGTAGGGAATTATATTTTGTCAGGTGTTTTGTCGAGCAAAAAGAAAAATCCTATGAATATAGATGTTACTAACAAGGAAATTCATATTAATAGTTTGATTGGTGTAGAAGATAACATGAAAACAGAAATTAGAAAACGAATGATCGAACAATGTAATAGTATGATTGTACTTTTTGGTTATGGGAATGATAGAGAAAAATCAGGAATTTTTCAGGAGTATGATATTGCTCGCGAAAATAATAATTATATTATTCCAGTTAGTAGTACTGGATTTGCGGCACAAAGTATTTATGATGAGATGGAAAAAGAAAATGAACTGCCGGATGATTTTGGATTTTTAAAGCAGGAAGAAAATATAGAAGATATAGTAGATGGAATTATTCATAAGTTAAAAATTTTTAAAAAGGAGAAAGAAACAAAATTAAATGAGAGGTTATTTTCTAGTATATCAATGTATGGAATAGGGGTTTTTCTAAGTTATCATTATGATAGTGATAATAAGATTGCGCGTCAGATAACAGAGCTAATTAATACTGATACAATTAACATATTTACTGTTATAAGGGAAGATGAAAAGGAAAAAGATGATGAAATTGTTAAAAATTGGGTTGATGAGAAAATTAAAGGAACTAAGATTACAATTTTATTAATAAGCAAAGAAACTCTGGATAGGAAATATGTTTCTTATGAATTAGAAAAGAGTTTATCGCAGAGGAATTCGATAATTCCAATTTTGATAGATAGTGAAGAAAATGCATTTGATGACGAAAAAATAGACTTAATTATACAAAAATTGGATACGGAATTATTAGGTATGAAGCTAAAGTTAAGAAAATGGTATCAAGAAAATGGAAAGGAAAATATCTTACGCTGGTTGAATGAAGAACTTGAAGAGAAATAATATATTTGTGATTTTATGGGATGTCACTGGATTTCGCACCTGTTTTCTGAGTAATAGAAAACAGGAAAGAATGAAAGTGAAGTTCCAAAAGAACTGGTAACATTTCTAAAGTATGTAAAGGCAGACCTTGCAGGAAGTGAGGAAACGTTTGATGATTCCTACGTGGAACAGCTGCAGAATTTTATCCGCAAGATCAAGGGAAGCCGGGAAATGGAGGAGCGCTTTATGATTTTTGAAGAGATGCTGAAAGAAGAGCGTGCAGAAGGATTTGCAAAAGGACGTGAGGAAGGGCTTCAAGAAGGGCGAAGTACTTTGAAAGAAACTCTGCTCTTGTTTTTGCAAAAGTTTGGAGACGTTCCGGATGAGGTTTTGGAGCAGATTCAGGCCCAGCAGGATATGGAAGTGTTGAAGAATTGGATGCAGACTGCCTTTCAGTCAAAGACGTTGGAAGAGTTTGTACAGAAGATGTAAGAAAAATCTATTTCTGATCGATGATCAGATCTAAATCTTCGGGGGTTTCACTGTTCTTGTGAAATCTCCGAGATAGGAAACAAGTCGATGCCGTTTCAGGCAAGTATTCAAGAATGGACAGGGGAATTCTATATTCAAATGGTGAAGGAAAATGCCTTCTAAAGAAAGAAAATTGAAGATTGAAGAAAATAGAGATTCTATAAAAAATTATTATGGAGATAATGTAAGCAGTGTAACACTATTTCTTGGAGAGAATGGAATGGGAAAGTAAACGCTCAAAAGCGAGTACCTTTCCTTAAA
>UMDW01010496.1_pt1 | contig 28579 bp, 16 predicted proteins | sample 1964611 | NCBI WGS metagenome assembly UMDW01 (sample SAMEA4836006, study PRJEB28245) | human gut metagenome | biome: gut microbiome; material: fecal sample | place: Denmark | collected 2008 | reverse complement strand
GCCAGCCACTCGCCAGCAGGATGACGGGCTTCAACGCGCATCTGACCGCGGGAAAAGGCTTCGTTTTGCCAGCTTAAGCGAACCTTCCCCAGCCACTCCGGGGCGGCGACGGGGGGCGGTTCCACAGGCAGAGCGTCGCCATGACGCTGTGAAAGCAGACGCCAGGCCTCCTGCCAGCGGGCGTTAAACCGTTCGGGCTGACCTGCGCAATCAGACCAGTCGGCGAGATAATCACCGTTATCCGTCAGCGCCTGCCCCAACACGGGTTCTGATGGCGCGGTGAATGTTACGGCGCTAACCGCCTGACCGGGCAGCGTGGCGAGAATGATATGTTCGCTCATCCCGGCGGTCGGGCTGCCATCCTGCGGTAGCCACGCCACTTTGCTGAATCCGGCGTGGCGGCACTGTTGTTGCCACTGAGCGGTGGTGAGGAATAACTCACCTTCGCGGGCGTCGAGATCCTGTAGCGGAAGAACCAGCGGGCCGAAAACGAAGTCAAACAGACGCATTGGCTGGGTGATTTCGCGCATCAGCAGGCGCCCGCCCGGCTTGAGCAGGGGGCGCAGATTATCGAGCGTGCGGCCAATATGGCGGGTGGCGTGAATCACGTTCGCTGCCACGATAAGATCGTAAGACTGTGCCTGGAAACCCTGAGACTGCGCCTCTTTTTCGAGATCCAGCTCGCTATACTTCACAAAATCATAGTCGGCGAATTTCTGCTGGGCGCGACGGGTGAACAGCGCCGAGATATCGGTGAAATGGTACTCCAGTGCCGGAACGCCGTTGAGTTCCGGCAGCAGCCACGCGGTGGTGCCGCCGGTTCCGCCGCCAACTTCAAGAATACGCAACGGCTGGCGGGGCTGACGCGTCTGGACAATGCCGCGTAATACCCCGGCGGCGATTTGGTTGAAATAGCGGCCAAAGCTGAATTCCTGATACAGCACTTCCACGCCGTCGGAGGCGCTTTGCGGGAAGATAATCGCCACCGGTTCTTCCGCGCCGCTCATCATTTCATATAACCGATCGCCGGCACGGGCGATGGTGTCGGGAATAGCCTGAAAACCTTCACAATAACCGGCAAGTTCCGTCAGCAGTGATTCCCGCTGTTGATGTTCAATGGGGCGGGCGCGGACGTATCGCCCGTCGGTGCAGCGGTAATCGCCGTCGACCACGCAGTTATTCAGCAGGCGCTGGAGTAGCTGCTGGTAGCGGGGCAGCAGACGTCCACGGCGCATGATGGTCATGGCGTCCACGCCGTTCTCAATGGCATCGCCGGTACAGCGTTGTACCAGTTGATCGACGTAGATGGCGTGCAGTCGCGTGGCGCACTGTTTAAGCGCTTCCAGGCGAGGGAGATCGAGCGCTGTCGCGGCGCGACTCGCCACCTCCAGCCCGGCAGACAGCGCTGCGTCGGCAGGCTCGCAGGCCGGGGAGACGCGCTCTTTCCAGTAACGCTCAGTATCAAACGGATAACATGGCGCAGCGATACGTTGTCCATCGCCCGCCAGCAGGTCGGCCCACGGTAGGGCGACGCCGGCAGCGTAAAGCTGGAGCAGGGCCTGATTGAGGACATCGCTCGCCTCTTTGTTACGCCGGGCGCTGGCTATCCAGTATGCGTTATCGCGGTATTCGCGCTGCCCGCAAGCAACCAACTGGGCATCGGGCCCCATCTCCAGAAAAACGCGGGCGCCGAGCTGATGCGCCACCTGAATACTCTGGATAAAACGCACCGGCTGGCGCATGTGTCGGCGCCAGTAATCCGCCTGGTTGAGCGTTGACTCATCAATGACGTCGGCGGTGAGCGTGGAAATAATCGGTATTTGCCCCGGCTCCGCGTGCAGTCCCGCGCAGGCGTCCTGGAACCGATCGAGTATCGGCTCCAGTAAAGCGGAGTGCGCCGCACCGGTTACGCTCAGGCGACGATAGTTAATGTCATGCTGCGAGAGCGTGGCGCAAAATACTGCGAGACGGGCTTCCGGTCCGGAAAATACCGTATGTTGCGTACCGTTATTGGCGGCGAGATCCAGCTCAAACTGGCGAGCCAGCGGCATCAGCGTGTCTTCGTCTGCAAATACCGCCACCATCGCGCCGCTTGCGCACTGCTGCATTAGCGCGCCGCGCCGACAAACCAGTGGCATGACCTGTTCAATCGTATAGTGTCCGCAGACAACAGCAGCGGCAAATTCACCGACGGAATGCCCAATGGCGAAGTCTGGCTTCAGTCCTTCAGCACGCCAGTGCGCCGCCATCGCGATTTCAAACGCGACAATCGCCGGCTGCGCCCAGGCCATATTGTCCAGTTGCGCCGAATCGGGGTTAAACATCGCTTCGCGCAGTGACGGCGTGAGCATTTCGCTACAGGCGGAAAAACAGCGATCCAGCGTGTCGGCAAACGCCGTTGAGTGCTGGTACATCGTTTGACCCATAGTGCGCCAGTGCGAGCCCTGGCCGGTAAACAGCCACACCTGCTTGCCGCTGGCGCCGTGGCCGCTGTAAACCAGCGCCCCCGATTTCTCACCGGCCCAGGCGCTGAGCGCCTCGGCGGTTTCACGGTTTAATGGCGCCGCCAGGCGGAAGGGGAGATCGAGACGGCGCGCGTGCAGGGCTGTGAAGGCCAGAGAGCTGGCATCCGCATTCTCTCTCAGCGCCCCGGCATAATCCGTCGCCAGCCGCCGCAACGCGCTGTCGCTGGCGGCGCTGAGCAGCAGCGCGGTACTTTTTCTGCCGCTATCCGTATTGGGGAGGCGCGCGTTGAGCGCGTCGGGCAGCGAGGCGACGATCATATGGCAGTTGGTGCCGCCAATACCAAAGGAGGAGACGCCCGCATAGCGCATTTCGTCCTGCCATGCCTGTGCCGACACCGGTATGGTAAAGGGGCTCTCTTCAAGTTTCAGCGCCGGGTTGGGGGTGTGAAAATTCAGTAAGGGAGGAATTTGCCCGCGACTGACTGCCAGAACGGTTTTCAGCAGTCCGGCAATGCCCGCCGCGGTATCCAGATGGCCCATGTTACTTTTCACGGAACCGAGCGCACAGCGCTGATCCTGCGGGCGAGGCGCATAGACGTTGCGTAACGCTTCAATTTCAATCGCGTCGCCCAGCGGTGTGCCGGTGCCGTGGGTTTCAATGTAACCTACCTGCCTGTCGTCGATGGCCGCCAGCATTAACGCCTCTTCGATGACTGCCTGTTGCCCTGCGACGGAAGGGGCGGTATAGCCGACCTTTCTGTTGCCGTCGTTGTTGACCGCGCTGGAGAGGATCACCGAGATAATCGGATCGCCTGACAGCAGCGCGTCTCTCAGGCGACGCAGCACCACGCAGCCGAGACCGTTACCGGCCCAGGTGCCCTCAGCCGAGGCGTCAAAGGGACGACAGTGACCATCAGGAGAGAAAATCATTCCGGGCTGGTAGCGGTAGCCTGCCTGCTGGGGGAAAGAGAGCGCCACGCCGCCGGCAACCGCCATATCGGATTCGCCTGCGCGCAGGCTTTCACAGGCCAGATGCACGGCAACCAGCGAGCTGGAGCAGGCGGTCTGTACCGATAACGCCGGGCCGTGCAGGTTGAGTTTGTACGCGGCGCGGGTGGCAATATAGTCTTTATCATTGCCCATCAGAGATTGCAGACCTTTTACCTGCGCGACTTCTGTCACGTTCAATGCTTCGCGACCGGGGTAGGTACTCATCCGGGAAGAGGCGAAAACGCCGGTCTTATGGGGGACGGCGCCGGGGGCATAACCGGCATGTTCCAGCGCATGCCAGACCGCCTGCAAAAATAGGCGCTGCTGCGGGTCCATCGACTCCGCTTCCTGTCGCGAATAGCCAAACAGGGTGGCGTCGAAGCAGTCGGCGTTGTCTAACACCGTACCGATATTGACATAATGAGGATCGTCAATGATGGCGGCATCCAGACCGACGGCCAGAAGCTCTTCGCGCGTAAAGCGTCGGCTGCATTCACGACCTTCCAGCAGATTTTGCCAGAACGTTTCGCCATCCGGCGATTCAGGAAAATGGCAGGCGTAGCCGATAACCGCGACAGGTTCGCAGTCCGGGTAGTGTTGAGCGATCGATGCATCAATGGAATCTGCTGTCGGCGCAGAAGAGAAGCGCAAGTTATCCATAATCGGTCCCGTTTCCTAAGATTCACAAAGTCAATGGAACGCCATGCGTTCGCGATGGCGTTCCGGGGAAAATCAGTTTGCTTCGCGCTATATCCGCCGCTGACGACGGCGAACAGGGCGAGGTCGTTTTGTTTTCTCCACCGTGGTGACGCCGGCCAGATAATCGGCCAGGGCAGCAGGAGAAGGGTGGGTGAAGAGGTCAAGCAACGTCAGGGTGGAAAATTCGTGACGTTGTAACAAAACGTGCAGTTGCACCAGATTCAGCGACGTTGCACCCGCCTCAAAGAAGTTTTCTGCGGGCGTGACAGACTCGCCAACCACCTCGCGGAAGGCGTCGCAAATCAGGCTGACGGTGCTCTCGTCCGCCGCAATGTGTAGCTGAGATTGCTCAGGGCATACGCGCGGTGAGCGCTCTGCGCATTGCCCTGCGTGTTTAACGGGAGGCACCAGCGCGGCGAGCGGCAGTTGCCAGCCGCTTTCATCCTCGGCCATTCGGTTTAGCAATGCGCAATACTGTTCAAACTGGCGCTCCACCTGCCCGGCAGGAAACAGCGCGGCGACAAAATCCCAGTTAAAGCGCAGTTCGCCTTCGGATTCATAAATCTGGTGATCGAACCAGACCTGCGGCGTCTGGGAGATGCCCCAGACCGGTTTGAGCAGATTACGCCGGGCGAGGAAGTTATCCTGCTCAAAGCCCAGCGCGCTGGTAAAGACGACGGGCATCGGAACGGCAGGCACGTTTTGCTGTTGCGCCAGTTGACGCATCACGCGGATGGCTGACACATCGCGGTGGTTGAGGTTCTGGCTCAGCCGCTGCTGTAGTGACTGCGCGCTGTGCAGCCAGCTTTCGCCGGGATGCCAGCTCAGCAGCATCAGCGAGGTGAAATCGCCCAGAATCTGGTTGATTTGCGGGTGCAGCGGTCGCCTGTCGAAAAGCGTAAGGTTAAGCGTGAACTCAGGCTGTGCACTCCATGCAGAGAGAACCGTTGACCACACCGACAACAGTACGGCCGACGGGGTGAGATGGGCGTCAGCCGCCCGTTTTTTCAGCCGATGCCAGCGCGTGCTGTCCAGCGCGCCGTTCAGGCGGGCGAAGCGCGGTGTTTCAACCTCCTGAGGCAAGCAGCGCAGCGGCAACGCAGGCGCCGGAGGAATATCATCAAGCTGCGCCTGCCACCATGCCAGAGAATCTGGATTGGGCGACTGTAGCGAGGGTTGTTGCAGATAATCCCTGAAGGTGACGGGCAGCGGCGGAAGCAGCTGTTGCGGGTAGCGGTAGCCGTGCTCCAGCTCCGCCAGCAGGATCTGCATGCTCAGACCGTCAAGCAACAGGTTATCCAGACACAGCCACAGGCGGGCAGGCATCCCGTCCACGTATCCGACCTGGAGATCGAATACCGGCCACACTTCGGGGTTGAGTACCTGATGCGCCAGTTTTTCGCGCACCCGCAACGCCTCTTCAGGCGTATGGAGGGTGTGTGCGGGTATCACCCAGGGGGGCGTCTGTTCGAGCACCTGTTGCTGTCCATCACGCACGATGGCGCGCAGCATATCGTGGCGGGCGATTAATCGGTTCCAGACCGTCTCCAGCCGGGTGAGGTCCAGATCGGCAATTTCAAATTCAACAAAGAAATGTGAGCCGACGCCGCCCAGGGCAAAGCCCGGCTGACGCCCCACCAGGTAAGCCTGCTGCACGTCGGTAAGCGCAAAGGGCTGGTAGCGATCTTCAGGGGAGTGGACGAATGGTTGTTCGACCGGGACGTCGGTTTTCCGCAGTGTGGCGGCAAAATCCGCCAGCCGGGGATGATTAAACAGGTCGCTTAATTGCGCTTCATAACCTGCCTGATGAAGTTGCCCGGTCAGACGGGTCGCCAGCAGGCTATCGCCGCCTTGCTGGAAGAAGTCGGTTTCTCTGGTGACATTGCCAGTTGATAAGAGTTGCTGCCAGAGGGCGGCAACCTGTTTTTCAATGTCGCCCTGGGGTAAATCCGCTTCGGCCGGGTTTTCCGCTTCAGGGGTATGACGACGCTTCAGCGCCTGGTAGTCAATTTTCCCGTTAGCCGTCAGCGGTAAGGCGTCGAGGAAGACGATCCGTTGCGGCACCATCCACCCCGGCAGACGTCCAGCGAGGGCGGCCTGAAGTTGACGGGGATCGCGGCGCACCTGCCTGTCAGGACATTGTACGAGGAAGCGTTGTAACCCCGCGACCTCATCGCCATGCTGACAGTTGAAGGCGGCCGCGCTAAATAATGCCGCCCAGTCGGCGCTGTTATGCAGCAAGGCCTCCGGCTGCCCATTGGTTAACAGGAGCGTGCTGAGCAGGGCGGACGGCGTTAACTGGCGAAACTCCATCACGTAGAGCAGCGCGCCGGGAACGGCAAGCTGTTGTAATGTCGCAAGGAGCCCGGGATCTTCCGGCAGCAGACGATGCAGGGCGTTATTAAGCCAGATAATGTCCGCCGAGTGAGCGTGCGCCGCAAGCGTGTCTGCATTCCAGAGGGACAGACGGGCGCCAGGCCAGGGGGCGAGCCTCTGCCGGGCGCTCAGCAGCATCTCCTGGCTCTGCTCAAGCCCGACATACTCAATCTGTCCGGCGTTGAGCTGTGCTAACAGCGATTCTGCGGCGCGGCCAGTGCGGGTTCCCACCTCAAGCAGGCGTATCGGGCGCTGTAAGCGCTGTGCAAGCTGTTGGCAAATTGTCGCCAGTTCCTGAATATACGGGGCGCTGGCCGGATGGTTAAAGGCCAGGCTTTCCGGCGACCACTGCGCGTCGTTCAGTAACGACAGTTCGTTACGGGCACCGCGAAGAATTTGCGATAACGTTAAATCATGTCCGCTGAAGTGCGGGTGCTCATCCTCGCGTTCTTCACCAGCGCAGACCTGATAACCTTCAGCAGCGGGCTTCAGTCGCCGTTGTGTCACCAGAAATGCTAACCAGCGTTCCACCACGGCCTGCCAGCGCGGCTGGATAGCGAGTGAGTTCATCAGGGGGAGAGGATCGGCGCCAGCGGTGTGACCCGGCTTCAGTTTTAGCAGGCGATGCTGAAGGAAATCGGCTACCTGTTCTGCGGAGATCTCTGGCGAGATGGCGCAACAGGGCAACGTTCCCGCAAGCGTGTGCCACGCCTGCGGCAGTGCCGGGTTCCGATGATCGGTAATGCAAAAAGCCTCGCCTTGAGGAACAACGTATGCCGCCAGCGTTTTTTCTTTTTCGCCGATCGCCAGAACGGTTGCTTGTTTCACCCCCGCCAGCTGGCTGAGCGCGCTTTCGATTTCGCCCAGCTCGATGCGATATCCTCCGACTTTGACCTGCTTGTCGCGACGACCGAGGAACTCGATTGTGCCATCTGGCCAGTAGCAGCCGAGATCGCCGGTGCGATACCAGCGCTCGTCCGGGAGCGTCAAAAATTGCTGCTCGCTACGCAGGGGATCGTTGAAATAGCCTTCCGCGACCCCAATGCCGCCAATCCATAATTCACCCGGCACCCAGTCAGGGCAGTCCCGGCCCTGTTCATCCACCACCCGGTAGCGTTGGTTGGTTAGCGGAAAACCGTAAGGGATGGAGCGCCAGTGGGCGGGGACGTCGTGAATTTCGCAGGCGTTAGACCAGATAGACGCCTCGGTGGCGCCGCCCATCGCGATAAATTGTCCTTGTGGCCGGAAGGCCCGATAACGGGCGGGGAGGTCAAGCCCGATCCAGTCGCCGGAAAGCATCACTGCGCGCAGGTTTTCCGGCGTGGCGTCGGCGAAACCTTCACACCAGGTCAGCAGCATATCGAACAGCGCCGGGACGCTGTTCCAGAGCGTGACCTGATGGCGCTGGATCAGCTCACACCATGCGTGAGGATCGCGCCGTTGATTTTCCATCACCATCACCAGCGTGCCGCCCGCGCGCAGTACGCCAAAAATGTCGTAAACCGATAAATCAAAATGTAGGGCGGAGAGGGCCAGCACCCTGTCATGCGGGCCAACCTGATAGCGGGTATTGATATCGCAACAGGTGTTAAGCGCTCCCCGGTGAGAAATGACTACCCCTTTCGGCGTACCGGTAGAGCCGGAGGTGTAGATAATGTAGGCCGGTTGCGTGGGGGCGCGTACTACCGGGTTGGCGATCGGCTCCGCCTCAATGGCCTGCTGCCAGGCAAGGACGGGAATATCGTCTGACCCGGCGCTGGCGTCGTGCTGACAAATGAGCACCAGCCGGACGCTGGCGTCAGCGTAGATTTTCTCGCGCCGTGCGGCAGGCTGATCCAGCGAAACCGGAACGTAAACCGCCCCGGCCAGCAGGACGGCCAGAACCGCAACAAGTTGTCCTGCGCCTTTCGACATCGTGATAGCCACATTATCGCCGGGCTGAACCCCGCACTCGATTAACCTGCCCGCGCAACGGCGGGCATAGTCTGTCAGCTCATGATAATTCCACTGATAACGCATGTCCGTTACCGCCAGCGCCTGCGGCTGTTGCAGAGCGATACGGAAAATGCCTTCATGCAGCAAGCCTTCGGGAATGGGGGCGCCGGTGGCGTTGACCCGTTCGCGTATCGCGCGCTGGCTGGCGGGCATCATATCTGCGAACGGCTTTTGCCAGGCGCTTTCGTCATCGCAGAGTTGGTTAATCAACTGGCAGTAGGCGTCGAACAATGTTTCGACTAACGCCGGAGGGAACAGCGCGTCGTTGCTGTCCCATTGTAGCCAGACCTCGCCGTGATGCTCGAACGCCAGATGATCTATCCAGACCTGCGGCGTTTGCGAGATGCCCCATTCCGGCTCGCCCAACGGCGATTCTGCGCGGCTGCTGTAGAGGGAACGCCCCAGATTGCTGGTAAATACCACCGGGGCGCCGTGGGGGTAGCGCTGCTGGCGTTTGAGTTCACGGAGTAATTCGACGCCGGACCAGTGGCGATGCTCCCAGTCCTCCGTAAACGTGAGCTGGTTTTTACGCGCCAGGTTGCTGACGGTATCGCCATCGCAGGCGGTATCCAGCAGAAGAATATTGGTGAAGTCGGCAAGCATCGCGCCAACCGCCGGGTGCAGCGGCTGGCGGTCGAATAAGGTGATGTTAAGCAGCAGTCGCGTCAGGCCGCCCCAGCGAGCCAGCACGGCAGAAAAACAGGTCGCCAGCGCCATTGTCGGCGTCACGCCATACTCGCCGGCCCGGTTGCTAAAGGCGTGCCAGCGTGTTGCCGGGACAATCATGCGGCGTCGGGTATTACGGACTTCACGTAGCGTGGCGGGTTCGCAGGCCAGCGGCAAGACGGGCGCGGGGGGAAGCGTCGATGCTTTCGCCAGCCAGTAAGCGCGCGCGTCGTCTCTCAGTGGTTGATTGATCTTCTGCTGGTGCAGCAAATACGAGCGGAAATCATAGCGGGTGTCGATAGCCGGCAGCGATTCTCCGGCCAGCAGGGCGTTAAGCTCATCGAAGAAAAGCGTAAAGCTGGAGGCATCCATAATCAGCAGGTCAATATTGACATGGAGGCGGTGGCGATTGTCCGGCAAGAGCGTCAGCTGAAAATCAAACGTTTCGCCGATTTCCACGCGTAAAAGACGGTGGCTCAGGCGCTGGCGCAGTGCGTCCAGATAGGCCTGGCGGCTTTCAGCGTCGTTATGGCGTAAATCATGAACGGTGACGCCGTTCCAGTAAGGTTGCGGTAGCCAGACCTGCTGCCCGTCGGGACGAAAGGCGATATGCAGCATTGGGTGGCGTTGCAGCAAGGTCGTGATGGCCTGCTCCAGCTGCGACGCCGTCAGACAATGGCCTTCAAACTCCTGATACAGGTGGCAACCCACGCCGCCAAGCGTCTGCCCCGGCATGCGGCCCGTCAGGTAGGCGTGCTGTACTGGCGTCAATGGGAAGGGGGTACTTTCGGTCATGTTCGGCCAGGATGATTCGTCGGGCGGCGTTTCTTCTTCCGCGTTCTCAGGCGACCGGCTGAGCATTAACTGGTTCCATGCCGCCAGCGTGGGGGCGGCATACAGCTCGCGAAGGGTAAGGCGGTAGCCATTTTTACGAAACCAGTGTAACCATCTCATCAATCTTATGGAATCCAGGCCGGCCTGGATCAGGTTGCTCTCTTCATGTAACTGCTGCGGCGTTAAATTCAGTTCCTGTATGAGCCGCTCGCGTAATTGTTGGTAATCAGCCGCGTGGCGGTTGTCCGGTAACAGCGAATCCTGAGATGGTGCGCCAGAAATCATTCTTCCTCCTGATGGCACGTCTTACCGAAAAGCATTGCTCATATGAGAATAATAATTATTAACAATTGGATGCTACCCGAAACGGGTTTATTTATGCCCGTTTCGGGTTGGTAACAGGCGGAAAGAACAGAGGCCCGGATGGGGTATCCGGGCCTCTGTCAGGGAGGAGTTTAGGGGGGCGCGACCCCGGTTACATCACGCGTTTAAAGGTCGAAGGGGTTACGCCAAACTGTTTCTGGAAGGCGGCAGAGAAATGGCTGGCGTTGGCATAGCCCAGATCGGCCGCCACCGTCATGACGGAGGTATTGCCGTTGGCCAGGCGTCTTCTGGCTTCCTGCATTCGTTCAGCCTGAAACAGGCCATAGACGCTGTTGTTGAACAGAACGCGGAAGCCTCGCTTAATTTTGAGAACGCTCAGACCGGACTCTCTGGCCAGCTCCGCGACGCCCGGCGCTTGCGTCAGATCAGCCAGCAGCAGATCCTTCGCCCGCAGCAGTTTCTGGCGTTCCATCGGGTTGAAGTGGCAGGAGAGGCAACTGGCGTCTTCGCGATGTTCATCCAGCACCAGACTGAGCATGACCAGACTTTGCCCCTGCAACCATAGCGTCGACGGCTTTTGTTCATGACTGAAGCCGCCGTGCATGCGCATCAGCGCGTGACGCAAGGCCTGAGCCGTTAAGTGGGTTTCAGCATTACAACGCTGCTGCTGGCAACAGCAGTGGGAGTCGATCTTATTCTTAATGTCCGCGCTAATATCCGGCACCCACAGCGCGAGGGTTGCAGGGCTGAAGGAGAGGGTAATGCTCTCGAATCGGCCACAATAGGAGGCGCTGCCGCGACAGTCTGGCGTATGGGTAATGTAATGGCGATTGCGCGCAAGCTCCCAGTCGGTGTGGCGCCGGAGTCCCTGAATCGCAAAGCGCGATGTGCCTTCCAGGATGCACGAGAAGTTAATCCTGCCCAGATCGTCGTGTAGCTGCAACGTCTCAGGCCGCGCAAAATGGCCCCTCCAGAGCAAAATATCCATACCTTCCTGCAACGAACAGCGCAGCAGTTCACACTGAGCAGGAATATTGCCATCGTTTGCAGGTTTCCCGACCACCAACTGGTGAATAGAGATTTCAGATTGCGTTTGCGGTGACTCCGTCATGACCTGGTTATCTCCCTGTGGCTTAGACCAATGCGGGTATAAATAGAACCGAATGGGGTAGATGAGTTATTGATAATGGTTATTATTCACATTAATTCTCAGAACGCCACCCTGAATTGTCGTTTTTGGCGTCCGTAAAAATTCATCAGGAAATTCAGTTACTCCCATGTCATCTCAATCATCCAATACTGAATCGCTGTCTCGATTTCCTCTCTGGCAGGTGATTACACCGGTTCGCAGGAAGGTTATTTTAGCTATGGCGCTGGCGGGGCTGGCGGCATTAACCAGCCTGGGGGCGCTCCTTTTTCTAGCGTGGAGCCTGCGTGACATTCGCGCGACGCCTGACGCTATTCCGGCCTGGCCGCTGGGCGGCGTGATCGGCTGCGTGGTCTTAACTTTTGTTCTGCGCTTACAGGCGTTCAACACCTCTCATTACGCGGCTTTTCATCTGGAGAACATTCTGCGCAGCAGGTTAGCCCGTAAAGCATTGCAGCTTCCGCCTGGCGTGTTACAGCAAATGGGCAGCGGGTCAGTGGCGAAAGTGATGCTGGATGACGTGAAGTCGTTACATATTTTTGTGGCCGACAGCACGCCGCTCTATGCCCGCGCGATCATCATGCCGCTGGCGACAATCGTTATCTTGTTCTGGCTGGACTGGCGGCTGGCAATCGCGACGCTGGGGGTACTGGCGTTTGGATCGGTTGTTCTCGTGCTCGCCCGCCAGCGTTCGGAAGATATGGCTCAGCGTTATCATAAGGCGCGCGAGCAGGTTAGCGCGGCGGTGATTGAGTTCGTGCAGGCCATGCCCGTGGTGAGAACGTTTGATAGCGGCAGCACCAGTTTTTTGCGCTATCAACGAGCCCTTGAAGAGTGGGTCGATGTGCTCAAAACCTGGTATCGCAAAGCCGGTTTTTCAGCGCGTTTTTCCTTCTCGATTCTGAATCCTCTCCCGACCCTGTTTGTCCTGATCTGGTCGGGATACGGCCTGCTGCACTATGGCAGTTTCGATTTTATCGCGTGGGTGGCCGTTTTACTGCTGGGCAGCGGAATGGCCGAAGCCGTAATGCCAATGATGATGCTCAATAACCTGGTCGCGCAAACGCGTTTAAGCATTCAGCGTATTTATCAGGTTCTCGCGATGCCGGAGTTATCGCTGCCGCAGTCTGACCAGCAGCCGCAAGAGGCGAGCATTACCTTTGAGCAGGTGAGCTTTCATTATCCGCAAGCGCGTACTGGCGCCGCGTTGCAGGAGGTGAGCTTTCATGTGCCTGCCGGGCAAATTGTGGCGCTGGTCGGGCCAAGCGGCGCCGGAAAAAGCACCGTGGCGCGCTTGCTGCTGCGTTACGCCGACCCGGACAAAGGCCATATCCGTATTGGAGGCGTGGATCTGCGTGATATGCAGACGGACACCCTGATGAAGCAACTCTCGTTTGTGTCTCAGGACAACTTCCTTTTTGCCGACACGATAGCCAATAACATTCGTCTGGGCGCGCCGGATACGCCGCTGGAGGCGGTAATAGCGGCGGCCAGAGTGGCGCAGGCCCATGATTTTATTAGCGCTCTGCCAGAAGGTTACAACACACGAGTCGGGGAACGTGGGGTATTTCTCTCCGGCGGCCAGCGGCAGCGCATTACTATCGCCCGGGCGCTTTTGCAGGATCGCCCCATCCTGGTGCTCGATGAGGCGACGGCGTTTGCTGACCCGGAAAACGAAGCGGCGCTTATCAAGGCGCTCGCGGCGGCCATGCGTGGCCGGACGGTCATCATGGTCGCGCATCGTCTCTCAATGGTGACTCAGGCCGATGTGATATTGCTGTTTTCCGACGGACAGCTCAGGGAAATGGGGAACCATACGCAACTGTTGGCGCAGGGCGGCCTGTATCAACGGCTCTGGCAACACTATCAGCAGGCGCAGCATTGGGTGCCGGGTGGAACACAGGAAGAGGTGGTGGAAAATGAAAGACAATAATCCTGCGGATAACCTGGCCTGGCGCGTCAACTGGCGCCAGCTTATCTCCAGCGTTGGCAGTCAGGCCAGGATGCTGCGACGCAGTATGCTGGCGCTGTTGCTGGCGGCATTCATGCAGGGGATCGCCTTTGCCTGTCTTTATCCGATCATTGATGCGCTGTTACGGGGAGACGCGCCGCAACTTCTTAACTGGGCTATGGCCTTCAGCGTCGCCGCAATTGTGACGCTGGTGCTACGCTGGTATGGCCTGGGCTTTGAATACCGTGGTCATCTGGCGCAGGCCACCCATGAGTTGCGCCTGCGACTTGGCGAGCAGTTACGCCGCGTGCCGCTGGAGAAGCTCCAGCGCGGCAGGGCGGGTGAAATGAACGCCTTGCTGCTGGGCAGCGTGGATGAAAACCTCAATTATGTTATTGCGATAGCCAATATTTTGCTGCTCACCATTGTCACGCCGCTGACGGCGTCGCTGGCGACATTGTGGATAGACTGGCGGCTGGGGCTGGTGATGTTGCTGATCTTCCCTCTGCTGGTGCCGTTTTATTACTGGCGCCGCCCGGCGATGCGGCGACAAATGCAGACGCTGGGGGAAGCGCACCAGCGTCTGAGCGGCGATATCGTTGAATTTGCTCAGGGGATGATGGTATTGCGCACCTGCGGCAGCGATGCCGATAAAAGCCGGGCGCTGCTGGCGCATTTCAATGCGCTGGAAAACTTACAGACCCGCACTCACCGTCAGGGCGCTGGCGCGACGATGCTGATCGCCAGCGTCGTGGAGTTGGGCCTACAGGTGGTGGTGTTATCCGGGATCGTCTGGGTAGTGACGGGCACTCTGAACCTCGCCTTTTTGATTGCCGCCGTCGCGATGATTATGCGCTTCGCAGAACCGATGGCGATGTTTATCAGCTACACCTCGGTTGTGGAACTGATCGCCAGCGCCCTGCAACGGATTGAGCGGTTTATGGCGATAGCACCGCTTCCCGTCGCAGAGCAAAGCGAGATGCCGGAACGTTACGATATCCGCTTTGACAACGTCAGCTATCGCTACGAAGAAGGCGACGGCCACGCGCTTAATCATGTTTCTTTGACGTTCCCGGCAGCCAGTATGAGCGCGCTGGTGGGTGCCTCCGGCGCAGGCAAAACTACGGTCACCAAACTGTTAATGCGCTATGCCGATCCGCAGCAAGGGCAGATTTCTATTGGCGGCGTCGATATTCGCCGCCTGACGCCGGAACAGCTCAATAGCCTGATTTCTGTTGTTTTCCAGGATGTCTGGCTGTTTGATGACACGCTGCTGGCGAATATCCGTATCGCGCGCCCACAGGCGACGCGGCAGGAGGTAGAAGAGGCCGCCCGCGCGGCGCAGTGCCTTGAGTTTATTTCCCGTCTTCCGCAAGGCTGGCTGACGCCAATGGGAGAGATGGGCGGCCAGCTATCGGGCGGCGAGCGCCAGCGGATTTCCATTGCCAGAGCGTTATTGAAAAACGCGCCGGTCGTCATTCTCGATGAACCGACTGCCGCGCTGGATATTGAAAGCGAGCTGGCGGTGCAAAAAGCGATCGATAACCTGGTTCACAACCGGACGGTGATTATCATCGCTCACCGTTTATCCACCATCGCCGGGGCCGGAAACATTCTGGTGATGGAAGAGGGACAGGTGGTTGAGCAGGGTACTCATGCACAATTGCTCTCACATCATGGACGTTATCAGGCGCTGTGGCAGGCGCAAATGGCCGCGCGCGTGTGGCGCGACGACGGGGTTTCCGCGTCTGGAGAGTGGGTGCATGAGTGATGTTCAGTCGAATGTGAAACCGCTGACGTTGACGACCGGGCGGGTGATTTTTGCTATTGCCGGCGTCTATGTGACGCAGAGTCTGGTATCGGCGCTGTCTATGCAGTCCTTACCCGCGCTGGTGCGCGCTGCTGGCGGATCGCTGGCGCTTGCCGGTGCGACAACCCTGTTCATGCTGCCCTGGGCGCTGAAGTTTATTTGGGCGCCGTGGATCGAACGCTGGCGGCTTCCGCCCGGTAGCCAGGAACGCCGTTCGCGGATGTTAATCCTGCGTGGTCAGGTCGCGCTAGCGGCGATCCTGATGATTGCCGCAGCGATTGGCTGGTTTGGGCGAGAAGGAGGATTTCCCGATACGCAAATCGTCGCGTTATTTGTTCTGTTTATGGTGGCAGGCACGGTCGCTTCCACCATTGATATCGCCAGCGACGGCTTTTGCGTCGATCAACTGACTCGCGCGGGTTACGGCTGGGGAAACAGCGTGCAGGTCGGCGGCAGCTATCTGGGAATGATGTGCGGCGGCGGGGTGTTCCTAATGTTGTCGGCAGCATCCGGCTGGCCTGTCGCCATGCTGATGATGGCGATGCTGATTATGGCACTGTCATTCCCGCTGTGGCGCATTACGGAGCCGACGCGAACAGCGCCTATCCCGCATGTTCCGGCGTTAGGTTATGCGCTAAGGAGGAAGCAGGCGCGCCTGGGCTTACTGCTGGTATTAATGCTGAATTCAGGTATGCGGTTTGTGCTGCCTCTTCTGGCGCCGCTGTTGTTGGATCATGGGTTGAGCATGTCTGCGTTGGGCGCGCTGTTCAGCGGCGGCAATATTGCAGCGGGCATAGCAGGAACGCTGGCCGGCGGATTACTGATGAAATACACCTCACCCGGCAGAGCGCTGTTGACGGCTTATGGCGTCCAGGGGATCGCGCTGCTGGCGGTGGTGATGACGTTCATGATGGCGCCGGGTCATCTGTTGCTGCCGATTCTCCAGTGTCTGGTCATTGTCCAGTCCATTTCGCTGGCCTGCGCGCTGGTCTGTCTTTACGCCACGCTGATGTCGCTTTCATCGCCTTTGCAGGCCGGTGTCGACTTCACCCTCTTTCAATGTACTGACGCGGCAATCGCCATCCTGGCTGGTGTTATCGGCGGCGTTGTTGCTCAACATTTTGGCTATGCGGCCTGCTTCCTGTTTGCCGGGGTATTCACGTTGCTGGCGGCGTGGGTTGCTTATATCCGGCTGCATTCGGCAAGAGAACTGATGACAAGCGCAATTGATTGATCCGGGAATAACACAGAGAGGTAAGGGATGAAAATCAGTGAATTTTTACACCTGGCGTTACCAGAGGAACAATGGCTGCCGACGATTTCTGGCGTTTTACGCCAGTTCGCAGAAGAAGAGTGTTATGTCTATGAGCGTCAACCCTGTTGGTATTTAGGCAAAGGGTGCCTGGCACGGTTGCACATTAATGCCGACGGAACGCAGGCGACATTTATTGATGATGCCGGGGAGCAACAATGGGCGGTGGATTCCATTACCGACTGCGCGCGTCGTTTTATGGCACATCCTCAGGTGAAAGGACGTCGGGTTTATGGACAGGTTGGGTTCAACTTTGCGGCGCATGCGCGGGGGATTGCCTTTAACGCCGGGGAGTGGCCGCTGCTGACGTTAACCGTTCCCCGTGAAGAACTTATTTTTGAAAAGGGAAATGTCACCGTTTATGCGGACTCCGCCGACGGGGGCCGACGTTTGTGTGAGTGGGTAAAAGAGGCCAGTACAACGACGCAGAACGCACCACTGGCGGTGGATACCGCCCTCAATGGCGAGGCGTATAAACAACAGGTTGCACGCGCCGTTGCGGAGATCCGCCGTGGCGAGTATGTCAAAGTGATTGTCTCGCGCGCTATTCCCCTGCCATCGCGGATTGATATGCCCGCCACGCTGTTATACGGGCGGCAGGCAAATACACCTGTGCGCTCGTTTATGTTCCGTCAGGAAGGACGCGAAGCGCTGGGCTTTAGCCCGGAACTGGTGATGTCAGTGACGGGCAATAAAGTGGTCACTGAACCGCTTGCGGGCACCCGCGATCGCATGGGAAACCCGGAGCATAATAAGGCGAAAGAGGCAGAACTGCTGCACGACAGTAAAGAGGTGCTTGAGCATATCCTTTCTGTCAAAGAAGCGATTGCTGAACTGGAGGCCGTTTGCCTGCCGGGCAGCGTGGTGGTTGAAGATTTAATGTCGGTTCGCCAGCGCGGCAGCGTTCAGCATCTGGGGTCCGGCGTGAGCGGTCAGCTTGCGGAAAACAAGGATGCCTGGGATGCGTTTACCGTGCTGTTTCCGTCGATTACCGCCTCAGGTATCCCTAAAAACGCTGCCCTGAACGCGATTATGCAAATTGAGAAGACGCCGCGAGAGCTCTATTCCGGCGCAATTCTGCTGCTGGACGATATGCGCTTCGATGCGGCGCTAGTTCTGCGTTCCGTATTTCAGGACAGCCAGCGCTGCTGGATACAAGCGGGGGCGGGAATCATCGCGCAATCTACACCGGAACGCGAACTGACGGAAACCCGGGAGAAATTAGCGAGCATTGCGCCCTATTTAATGGTGTAGGAGTAACTGTTTTCTAACCTCACAACCAGACTGTCCAAAGACAATTGAGTCGCTCTTTGATTCCTCTGTGACTCTATTGTCTTCTTTTTGGATAAAATAGGTGTTTTTCGTCATGAAGTTGATAAAAGTCTATATAGAACCACCTCCTGTAGAGGTGGTGGTAATTTGCCAGAGTGTGGGATTCGTTAGTATACTATGGGATAAACTTATTTTTACCAATTGTATAAGGCGGTGCATAAGATTCTCGGCATGCTTCCAGATAATCCGACCACCACTGCATCATCGCTTTGCGGGCTTCTAGGTGCTCTGCCTTATGAATATAAGCCATGCGCACGGTATTGCGCTCCTGATGACTCATCTGGCGTTCTACTGCGTCCTTTGCCCATAAACCCGATTCCATCAGCGCACTGCATGCCATTGCCCGGAAGCCGTGACCGCAGATATCCTTTTTCGTGTCGTAGCCCATCACCCGCAGTGCCTTATTGACCGTGTTTTCACACATTGGCTTATACGGGTTATGGTCGCCGGGGAAGATCAGTTCATTATTACCGGTGATATCCTTAATCTGTTTCAGAATGGCGATGGACTGTTCTGAGAGGGGGACGATATGCGACATTCGCATTTTGGCCCCGCGGCCGGAATAACGCACTCCAATAATGGGTTCTCGCGTCGCGGGTATCGTCCAGACTCGGTTTGTGAAATCAATCTCTGACCAGCGGGCGAAACGCAGTTCACTGGAGCGAATGAACACATGCAGCATCAGCAGGACGGCCAACCGCGTCAGTTCACGACCCTGATGATATGCCCCAATACGTTCAAGCAGTTCAGGCAGCCGCTCCAGTGGCAGGGCAGGATAGTGCCGTCTGACAGGAGGTGTGGTCACGCCGCCAAGATTTGCTGCCGGGTTCGTATCGATTAACCCCTGATGAACCGCATGGCGCATTATGTTACTCAGGTGCTGCCGCGTGCGGGACGCAACTTCCAGCAGACCTTTTTCCTCGATCCTTTTCAGCAGGTCAATGAAATGACGGGGTTTAAGTTCTGATACAGGCAGGTTGCCAATGACCGGAAAGATGTGATTGTTCAGGCTGGCAAGCAGACGGTCAGCGGTGTTCTGCGACCATTTCCGGTTACTTTTATGCCACGCCAGCGCCACGTTTTTAAAAACTTTATCCGGTGTTCGTGAGCCACGTTCAGCAGCCCGCTGCTGTACCGGGTTGATATTCAGCGCCAGCATTTTACGGACACCTTCACGCTGCTGTCGCGCATCAGAGAGGGAGACGGCAGGATAGGCACCCAGCGCAATGCGCGATTCTTTACCGTTAATACGGTACTTGAGATACCAGTGACGTGAGCCACCCGGCTTGACCAGCAGATACAGACCGTGGGAATCGGAGACTTTAAAGGGTTTATCAGAAGGTTTGAGAGTGCGGATTTTCGCGTCGGTAAGGGACATATGTGGGTCGCTCCATTATCGAACTAACCTGACCCCAGATTTGACCACCAATTTTTCCCGATGCGGAGGGTAAAATCAAAATGCACCGGGAAGAGTTTTCACGCTAACCTGTTGAACCAACATCATATAATGATTCGCAAGGATGCATGAAAACAGCAAATTGGCTCCTCTGACTGGACTCGAACCAGTGACATACGGATTAACAGTCCGCCGTTCTACCGACTGAACTACAGAGGAATCGTGTGAACGGGGCGCATATTAACGATGCCATCCGGCCTTGTCAAAGCCTGATTCAAAGAATTGCGTTCGACTGCTGACAATTTCAGCAATCGCCATCCATGCGCTGTTTTTTTCACCATGTTGCACCGTTGTAGTGCGAATGTACCCCTAATGGGGCATACCACAATCTGCTTACCGGGCAAATAAAAACCGAATTGCTATCACTATCCCTTATAACACAGCCTGCGGCGGGCGACAGCCGAGGAAATGCAAAGCTGGCAAGCAAATTGCAAAAGCCAGTGCATCATACTCCCAGCGTTGACGCTGGCGTTCCTTACAGGAGGCAAAATGAACTTAAGACGACTGAAATATTTTGTGAAAATCGTCGATATCGGCAGTCTGACCCAGGCCGCTGAAGTCTTGCATATCGCCCAACCGGCCCTCAGCCAACAGGTCGCGACCCTGGAAGGTGAAATGGACCAGCAGTTGCTGATACGCACCAAGCGAGGGGTCACGCCAACGGAAGCCGGTAAAATTCTCTACACCCATGCGCGCACTATCCTGCGCCAGTGCGAGCAGGCGCAGCTGGCGGTCAATAACGTCGGCCAGACGCTGCGTGGTCAGGTGTCGATCGGCCTGGCGCCGGGCACCGCGGCCTCCGCCATTACCATGCCGTTGCTGCAAACGGTACGCAATGAGTTGCCCGAGGTGATGGTCTATCTGCAGGAGAGCAGCGGCACAGCGCTGAATGACAAGCTGCTGGCGGGCCAGCTGGATATGGCGGTGCTCTATGAGCGTTCGCCGGTGGCAGGCATCGTCAGCCAGCCGCTGCTGAAAGAAGACCTTTACCTGGTCGGCACCCGCGACTGCCCGGGGCAGAGCGTGGATCTCACGGCGGTGGCGGAGATGAACCTGTTCCTGCCGCGCGATTACAGCGCAGTGCGGGCGCGGGTCACCGAGGCATTCACCCTGCGTCGTCTGTCGGCGAAAATTATCGGCGAGATCGAATCCATTACCACCCTGACCGCGGCCATCGCCAGCGGCATGGGGGCGACGGTGTTACCGGAATCCGCTGCCCGTTCCCTGTGCGGGGCGGCGAACGGCTGGATGGCGCGGATCAGCACGCCTTCAATGAGCCTGTCGCTGTCGCTGAACATGTCGGCTCGCGGCAGTCTGTCGCCGCAGGCGCAGGCGGTGAAAGAGATCCTGCTGTCTCTGGTGAGCCGCCCATCGCTGGAAAACCGTGAACTGCAGCTGGTCAGTTAGGGTATATTCTCTTAAGGAATAAGTTGCTGGTTTTTATTATTTGTTACCTGGGACAACAGACTTTAACAATAGCAGATACGTTAAGTCCATTGGCCCGGAGGAAAGGGTGAACTTCCAGCAGCTGAAAATTATCCGTGAGGCGGCCCGTCAGGATTACAACCTGACGGAAGTCGCGAATATGCTCTATACCTCGCAGTCAGGCGTCAGTCGCCATATCCGGGAACTGGAAGAGGAGCTGGGGATTGAGATCTTTATCCGCCGCGGCAAACGCCTGTTAGGCATGACCGAGCCGGGTAAAGCGCTGTTATCGATTGCCGAGCGGATCCTCAATGAAGCCAGTAACGTTCGGCGGCTGGCGGATCTCTTCACTAACGATGCGTCAGGCGTCTTAACTATCGCCACCACCCATACTCAGGCGCGCTACAGCCTGCCGCCGGTCATTAAAGCTTTCCGCGAGCTGTTCTCAGATGTTCGCGTCGAGCTGGTGCAGGGTACCCCGCAGGAAATCGAAGCGCTGCTGCATAACGGCGGAGCGGATATCGGCATCGCCAGCGAGCGCCTGAGCAACGATCCGACGCTGGCGGCTTTCCCCTGGTTCCGCTGGCATCACAGCCTGCTGGTGCCGAAGGATCATCCTTTGACGCAGGTTTCCCCCCTGACGCTGGAGGCGATCGCCCGCTGGCCGTTAATCACCTACCGCCAGGGGATCACTGGCCGTTCGCGCATTGATGAGGCGTTCAACCGCAAGGGGTTGATGCCGGATATCGTGCTGAGCGCGCAGGATTCCGATGTGATCAAGACCTACGTGGAGCTGGGGCTGGGCGTCGGGCTGGTCGCCGAGCAGTCCGGTGATGCCCGGGAAGCGGACACCTTTACGCGTCTTGATACCCGCCATCTGTTCGATGCCAATACCGTGTGGTTGGGACTGAAGCGGGGCCAGCTGCAGCGGAATTACGTTTGGCGCTTTATCGAATTGTGCAATGCCGGACTGTCGCTGGATGAGATTAAGCGTCAGGCGATGGAGCCGGAAGAGGCCGCAATCGACTATCAGATTTAAGTCATTGTGGGTCAGCGGATCGAGGCGAGGAAATAACGCTATAATTCACACACGAGAGTCGCGACTGAGGAAGGGAAAATGACGATGCGGCGTGTGAAATTACTCTGTACGGCGCTGATACTGCTTGCCAGCCACGGCGCGCTGGCCGTCAGCTATCCGCTGCCGCCGGAGGGGAGCCGTTTGGTGGGCAGCGCATTTACCATTGCCGTTCCGGAGAATAACACCCAGCCGCTGGAAAGTTTTGCCGCCCAGTACGGCCAGGGGTTAAGCAATATGCTGGAAGCCAACCCCGGGGTCGATGTCTATTTACCACGCTCCGGTTCGACGCTGACTATTCCGCAACAGCTGATCCTGCCCGACACCGTGCGCGAAGGGATCGTGATCAACGTTGCCGAAATGCGTCTCTATTATTACCCGCCGCTGGGCAATAGCGTCGAAGTCCTGCCAATCGGCATTGGTCAGGCCGGACGCGAAACGCCGCGTAACTGGGTGACGGCAGTAGAGCGTAAGCAGGAAGGCCCCACCTGGGTGCCAACCGCCAATACCCGCCGCGAGTATGCGAAAGAGGGCAAAACGCTGCCGGCGATGGTGCCCCCCGGGCCCGATAATCCGATGGGGCTGTATGCGATCTACATCGGCAGGCTCTACGCCATCCACGGCACCAATGCCAACTTTGGTATCGGGCTGCGCGTCAGCCAGGGATGCATCCGCCTGCGCAATGACGATATTAAATTCCTGTTTGATAACGTGCCGGTTGGGACGCGGGTTCAGCTGATCGATCAGCCGGTGAAGTACAGCGTGGAGCCGGACGGCAGTCACTGGCTGGAGGTGCACGAGCCGCTGTCGCGCAACCGCGCGGAGTTTGAATCCGACAGAAAAGTCCCCTTGCCGATGACCTCGGCGCTGCGCGAGTTTACTCAGGGGCCGGGAGTGAGTCCTTCGCAGGCCGAGCAAACCCTGCAGCGCCGCTCCGGCATGCCGGTGAATATCAGCGCCACAGCGGCGCAGGGAAGTTTGTAGCGGGTCGTTTAGTCTGATTAACGGCTATTGTAAGAAGGCTCTTTTGCTGTCGATGCATTCAACGTTGTTGGGAATAAGGATCGGGAAACCGATCCTTAACTTATCAATAGTGGCTGTGATGGCGTTTTAATGAGGGCGCCAGGAGATGCTCAGGAGGGGATGATAAAGTCTGCAAATATGCCTATGGACTTAATCTTGTTACTGAGGATTTTTTTTGGGGCTGCCATTGTCCATGAAAGCGAAGATACCGCTTATGATAGCCAATATCCAGAATATAATACTAATGAATTTTGCAGAATCCATATTATCAAAACACTCCTGACCACAGCCACTACCGCTGACCCCCATCCCGACGATCATGAAGCTCATCATGCCGCTCAACAATGCCAGAATCACGAAGACTACAGTGATGAAAATTTTTATACCTTTTATCATAAATTAATATCCTTATTTTATTAAATGCAATTTTCTATAATTATAATGAATGATACGGGAATGACGATATTAAAGATAAAGTGTACCTCATCGGTAATCCCATGAATACTGTAATTAGGTAAACAGGCTAGTGTTAGGGAAATATTTACAGCAAATCCCGAATAGGACGGCAATTCCGCATTATAGTTCTTGGATTCGTTATAAATATTTAAATTGGGAAAACGATTTCTATTATTCACTTTCGTTCAAAACAACGGGAATGACCCCCATCGTCGTTGATAAGCGAATCAGGGAGCTGGGATGTCGTTACTTATTGTTGGTAATGGGGACATGCTGCTCCATCAATTCAACGATCCAGTCAATAAAAACGCGCAGCTTGGCGTTGACATGGCGGTTCGGTGGAAACGCCGGGTACAGAGGCATTGGGCTAATCCGCCATTGTGTAAATAATGGAATCAAAGCGCCAACGGCCTGATGCGCTGCCGCCATATAGTTGGGCAGCGCAATCACGCCTAAGCCAACTAACCCAGCTTCGAGGTAAGCATTGCCATCATCCACGGCAAGTACGTAGTTGCCCGTGATTTCAATACGTTCATTCTCACTGCACAGTACCAAAGGATCAATCTTACTGGTGCGTGAGGACAAGAATCCCACTATGCAATGGTCAGTATTTTGCAGCTCGCGCGGGTGTGCGGGAGCGCCAAGGCGTTCCACATAGCTGGGGCGACGTAGACGCCGATTTGCAAATCGCCGACATGGCGTGCGATTAGGGACTGGTCGGTGATTTGACCACCGCGCAGAACGCAATCCACGTTGTCGCCGATCAGATCCACTACCCGGTCGCTCACACCCATGTCGATCTGGATATCAGGGTAGCGGGCGTGGAAAGCCGGTAGCGCCGGCACCAGAATAAGGCGGGCCAGCGGACTCGGTACATCCACCCGTAGCCGTCCCCTGGGCGTCATCGCCGCACTGGACAGGCTGTTTTCAGCATCCTCCATGTCTGCTACGCAGCGGCAGACCCAGCGGTTACCGCCGGATCGAAAGTCTGTAGCCATAAGGTTGGGAGCAGCATCGCTGCTTTTCACCTGCGGGGATCACATACGGAACGTTGGACGGTACCTACGTTACGATGCTGCTTATACCCGCTGGCGGAGAGATGTCAGAAGCGGCGGTGTTGCCGATCTTTTTTGGAACCGCGCATTATTGCCTTACACCCAGGTATGGTCCGGCACGGTTAAACCGCCTTTATTTAAGCCTTTGCGGGAGCGTGGGGCTCACGGCCGTTCAGCTTGCCTGATAGCAAGAAAATAGCACCTACACCAGGATAAGATTGCATGCTTGGGGAGCGGAGAGGATCACGGAAAGCAAAAAACCCGCTCAGGTTTCCCTGAGCGGGATTTTTAAATTTGGCTCCTCTGACTGGACTCGAACCAGTGACATACGGATTAACAGTCCGCCGTTCTACCGACTGAACTACAGAGGAATCGTGTGAACGAGGCGCATACTACTGGCCTCGCATTTTTGTGTCAACACTAAAATTAACCTGCTGATTCAAATGGCTAAATTTAGCTCAACACGTTGTTTTAGTGAACAATGCGCCGATCGCCTTCGTCCTGCAGGCCATTCTCACGTCTACGCGCCAGCGGATCCTGGCGGTAAAAGTGGCAAAAACGCTGCCACAGGGCCGGGAAGCGAGGCGCGAACAGTTCGGGCGCACTGAAAAAATATTCCGAGAGGACAGCAAAGCATTCTGCGGGATCGGTGGCGGCATAGGCGTCAATACTGGCGGCGCTTTCGCCTACCAGATCTATCTCATCCTGAATGTTGTTCATCGCGGCGTGGAGATCGTGCTCCCAGCCGGCAACTTCACGCAACGGGATAAGCGGCACGCCGCTGGCCCGGTCGCCGTTCCGCGTATCAAGCTTATGCGCCACTTCATGCACCACAAGGTTAAAGCCTGACGCATCAAAAGAGTCTTGAATATCCAGCCAGTTCAGCACTACAGGACCCTGTTGCCAGCTTTGTCCCGACTGTACCACCCGCTGGTTGTGGACCAGACCAATATCATCCTCCCATTCATCATCGACGATGAAAGGGGCAGGGTAGATCAGCACTTCATGGAAGCCATCCAGCCACTCAATGCCCAGCTCTAGCACCGGCAGACAAAAGAGCATAGCAATGCGCGCCTGATGCAGCGGGGTCAGCTCCAGCCCCTGCAATGCCACCAGCCGCTTTTGCTGTAAAAAACGGGCAGCCATCTGCGTGAGCTTGTGCTGCTCAGTGGACGAAAGATGGGCTAAAACCGGAATGGCAAGCGCTTGCTCCCAGGGCATCTCTGCGTTGCCGGACTCATCATCTGCTTTCCAGGGCCATTTAAACATCATATTGCTCGCAAAGTCGTCACTTGAACACAATTACCGAAACGGGAGCTATTAAAATGCCAAAGATCCTGGCATTATAGCAACCATCACAGCGGAGAGATGCCGGAGCGGCTGAACGGACCGGTCTCGAAAACCGGAGTAGGGGCAACTCTACCGGGGGTTCAAATCCCCCTCTCTCCGCCACTATTCAAACACTTACAGCATTCCATTTCAGTGACCTGCCTCCCGATGAGAAAAATTGAGAAAATCCACTGAGAAAAATTCTAGCGCCGAAGCATGCTCCGACGCCAAAGAATCATCTCATTTTCTTGTTCAAAGTCGGGCTGATTTTAACTTTCCTGTCGTAAACAAGTACCTGTGACTCTGTCTTATGACCACTGAATTTTTGCTTGTCTCTGCCAGATCCTTCATAGTCTGAGATCCCTTTAGCCTTTAGATCATGGAAGGTGCAATCAAGTGGCCTACCAAGTTCTTCAGAAGCCGCATTTCTCGCTTTTCTCCATGCTTCATTAAATCCCTTATATGAATAACGCTCACCATACATTGTCCTGATAACAGGGCCATCCTGTCCCCATTCCCTGCAAATATCAACAGCCGCACTGAGACGCTCAGTCCAGGCTTTGATCTGTTTAATACCAGTCTTACCTTGCTGTATGAAAATTCCTTTATCAAGAATCTGATTCCAGTTCATTTTAAGAACATCAGAAACCCTTGCAGCGCATAGATACGCAATTTCCATCGCGGCTTTAACTGCAGGAGTCGCATGAGTGAAGATAGCAATGTACTCTTCATCGGTTATGTAGCGGTCGCGCTGGGGTTTAGGAAACTTATCGACACCAACACACGGATTACCTGGTACATAACCACGCTGATACCCCCAGCGGTATACACGAGACATTGAACTATGCTCGTGATTAGCCTGAACACGGCTTCTTTTACCACGTGCATCCATGTAGCGCCGGACGTGTTCAGGTTTAATGGCCTTTGCCTCTGCATCGCCGAAAACCGCTAACAAGTATTTTTCATGTGCCAGGTAATCTTTTTGTGTCCTGGGGGCAAGGTCTGCATAGTCAGCACTATTTAAAAATTTTTTCCACAATTGTTGAAAGGTGAGTAGTTTCTTTCGACCTTCAACGACTTTCTCGTAAGCTAACCAAACCTCCGCTTTAGAAGCGTTTGCTGGGGCTAGATTCTCGGTAGTACCTCCTGGCTTCCAGTAGTAACCGGAAGGGCGGAAAAACACACCCTTCGGCATCCACTCATTACCAGGCGCTCTTTTGCGGCCCATATTATCTCTCTACAGCGTCAAAGTTCATGCCTGGAGTAGGCATATGGCCTGCTGGTGGAAGTATGCGTTGTACGGGATGGTTAATATGAAACCAGGTCGTTTTGATTGCTCCGTCCCGGCGTTCAATAAAAAAGATCCCGTTCTGCGTTAATACCTCTTTCTGCAGTGACTTTTGGGGCGAACCCGTGGCCTCTGTCAGTTCTTCATCAGTCAGGAAGCGATCGCTCATGAGTTGTTCTCCACTGAACCAGCTGCAACCGGTTATTTATTACTGCGATTTTAATTTAATGAGACTAAAAGCCATGAGAACTTCTAGACTATATCTTCTATAAAACTTAACAAATCCACAGTAGAACACGTAAAGAATAAATAGAGTTATGAATATTGATAAGTAATTGTATTTATGAGTGTCATTATCAAAGAAAGTCAAGGCTAACGCTAAAACTGAAATCCAAAAATTAAGCAAGAAAATGAAGCAAACATTTCGGCAAAATCCATAAAGAGCAACGTAATTTTGTATTTTACTCTGATGGGTTTGAGAAAACTCATATGCAGAATGATAGGCGAATCTGAACAGATCACCATCTAAGTATTTGCTTTTATGTAAGCTTATGCCTAGGTTATGTTCATACGATTCACTAACTTTTTTCCACAGGTTCTCTGCTAGTTTTTTTGGCAATCCTCTGGAGTAGCAAAACTTAAATGTACACAGGTCAAGAAACATGATCGGTGAAGTAATTACCTTGATAATAAAGTTTCTTATTTTTTTCGTTTTATCGATTTTTCTTTTCTCAGTATATTTATCATTTATATTTTCAAATAAATAAATAGATGGATAATTGAGTGATTCATTCATGTATTTCTCAATAAAGAAAGCTGATAGAATAGATACAAAGTGACCAGAGATATATGATGATACTATTAATGAAGCGTAACCTAATAGACTAAAAGCATTAGGTTGTGTGTTTATGAATTTAACTATCTGCATAGCAGGTTCTAACTCGTATGTAACTCCTACGAAATAAAGTAAGTAAAGGAATAAACCTCCTGGTATTAAATAACCTAAGAAATCATAAAATGAAAATGGATTTTGATTCATTATATACTCCATTTGTTGACTTTCTGATAAAATGATATGCAACTGATTTTAAAAGTTTTTTGACTTTCAGGCGATTTACATGATCTTTTCTAGCTTCTGTTCGCTCAATATTTCATCTTCTTCTTCAAGAACTATACTATGCACAGTTAGTGATTCAAGTTCATCATTTTTCCCCTTATCCTTCAACAATTCTTAGTTGCTCAATTGCAAATTGCGCCATAGCATCAAGTCTTTGGTTCATAGCCATCAGCATTGACGTAGCGAGTAACTTCTACATCATAGAAAGTTTCAACCTCGACATGACCCACAAAGCACTCAGGCTGAATGAATTTTCAGCGCCACATTCTCCGCAGCCAGCTGCCGTACCTTTTCAGGCAAACCATCAGGGCAATTATGGTTACCGTTTTTACTGCGCGACCAGGAAAAGCCGCAATCAAAGTGAAACACGTCTCCGATCTCTTTTATGTTCATGCTGTCCACCATTCAATAAACATGCAGATTGATCCTACCCGCGAATAGTGGACACGCGACT
>UMDW01012470.1_pt1 | contig 30096 bp, 26 predicted proteins | sample 1964611 | NCBI WGS metagenome assembly UMDW01 (sample SAMEA4836006, study PRJEB28245) | human gut metagenome | biome: gut microbiome; material: fecal sample | place: Denmark | collected 2008 | reverse complement strand
ATGAAAATGGAGTAATATCTGGATTATTCTAGATTTAAATTGCTAACAATTGAATATTTATATAGATATAATCAAATGAAGTAAATGGGAGAGTTATTGAGAATACATAACTAATATAAGTAAAGAATAGAAATTCATTGATTATAAAAGAAAAAGAAGTGTTGAAAAATAAAGTTAAATTTTATTTTGCAGCACTTCTTTTTTATAATGCATAGGAAATTATATATTTAAGAATTTTTGGAATAAAAAAATATTACATAAGCTTGTCATTTTCCATTACTACAGGTTCATAAGCTTGACTTTCTCCTGTAATACTAGTCTTAAGTCTATCGACCATGTATGATTTTAACTCTTCTTTATTTTTGAATTTTGTTATTTGGTAAGGTAATTCAAAACCATATTTTTCTATAAATATAACGCCATCTTTAGTGTTTATGGCAACCCCAGTATGACCTACAAATAAAGCATTATTTTCTTCATCTGGAACATAACCATTTATTATAGAAATATTCTCATCTGATTTAAATGATATTTTTCTATTTTTAAATTCTTTAGCAATTTCATCAGCAGATTTTTTTACATCATTAAAATCACTTACCTTGATATTTGAGAAGAAATTGAAGAATTTATTCATATCTTCTTTACTAAATTTTGCATCAGGATTATCTCTTAATGTTGCATAATCCATTTCTAAGTTAGTATTATCTATTTTATCGTAATCTAAAGAAGAATTTGAGATTATGAATTTATTAAATAATCTAAAAGCAGTTAGCCTACAATTTTGATCCGTAAAATTAGGATTATTTTCTATCCATTTATCAGAAAGATCATATAAATTATATGGAACTTGCATTTTAGATAATCGCTCATTTTCATTTAAAAGTTCTACACCTTCAACACTTTTATAATAGTGTTGAACTGATTGCATAAACATAGAAATATCTTTTTTATCGATATTATTTTTACTTAAAAAATCAGATACTTTCTTTTGAGTATCTTCATCACTCATAGTTGAATACTTCATATTTTCAGAAGTTAAAGGGTCTTCTTTTTTGCTTTGAGAAGCACATCCACCCAATAATAACGTTGTAAGCAATATGCCCACGATTAATGTTTTTTTCATAAAACTATCTCCCTTAATTTTATTTTTAAAATATTATATCATGATTTATAATTGCATAAAATAAATAAAATACAAAAGGAATATAATTTATTGTAAGTTAATTAGTGGAAATATAATTAAGAATGATTTTTAATTATATTAACTAAAAGCATGATAGTTAGGATTATGAATCCTATTGAAAATGCTAATATTAAGTAAATAATTTGGTTTTCATTTTGAAGGATAAAGATACCAACTAGTAGAATTATAATTGCCACTGAATTGTATTTTTGTATTAATAATTTAATTTTAAAAGAAGATAATCCAGGATACTTAACTATATTACCTTCTTTTAAAGATTTTTTAGCATTTAATTTCCAAAGTAAATCCTCTAAAAAATTCAAACCAAAAAAGAATGTAATACTACTATAAAAAATTGTCATGCATAGCTTTCCATAAGAATAAGACTCTATAGTAGGATTATTTTTTCCCCAAGTCATTGCTAAAAAGAAAAAGGATAGCATTTGAATAAGATATCCCGAATTAATTTTTAATAATGAATCTAATTTTAAAGAGTCATCAGTTTGTATATCAACTGTATTTGTATCTTCCGTGAAAAATATCTGATATTCTGAGTCTTCAACAATATGTTTCCATCCTGATGATTCACATATCTCAATATATTCATTAAATAATAATTCATAATTTTGTAGTGATGTACCGGGGCATGTATCTGATAACCTTGGAATATCCACTGTAAATCTCAGATTTTTAGGCTCACACCTTTTAAACTTAAAAATATTAAATATCCAAATTTCATCTAACATCCATCCTTTAGCCGCCATTTCAGATAGATATAATTCTAAAGCATGACAATCCCTAGCCTCAAAGGGTATTTCTTTTAATAATATATTTTTGCTAATTCTCATAATGTCCTCCCTTTTATAAGTAAATTAAAGTTAGTTTATTTTATCTATTGACACAACGTTTTCCCTTATTATTTCTGCAATATAAATTAAGTTTGAAATATACAATTATCTGTTTAAAAAGTATTTGCCGTCGTTTACCATAAGTAAAAGTCTGTTGTATTCTTCTTTTAAAATATTGATGCCGTCTTCTGTTATTATGTAACTTATTTTTCTACCTTCAACAGAAGTTTCTTTTATTAGTCCAGCTTGTTGAAACTTTCGGAGTAGAGTATATAAAGTTCCAGGCCCTACACGAATTCTTCCTTTTGAAATTGCTTCAACTTTTTTCATTATATCGACTCCACAACATTCTTCTGTTAAAGAAAGAAGAACATAATACATGGGTTCAGATAATGTTTGAAACTGCTTTCTAGCCATTTTTGCCTCCTTTTCCGATTATAATATCGAGTATCGATATTTATAGTTAAAGTGTAATATCGATAGTCGATATTGTCAACTGATATTAATTAGAAAGATGATTACAATGTTGTTACATAAATAATTTTGAGCTATATTAAGTTAAAAAATGAGCAGAAATAAAGTTTTTATATCTACTCATTTTGAAATTTATTATTTGCATTACTTACTATATTTCATTGTACTATGATTTAATTAAATTATAATACAATGGAGGTAGCAAAATTAATAAATTGAGATATTAATATAATAAAGTTTTAAGTGTTTGTAATAATATATTGTACGATAATGTTAAAGATTTAAAACTTATATATTCGTTATTCCCATGGATTCCAGAAATATTATTTTTTATATCAAGAGGGAAGAAGCCGATAGTGGCAATTCCTCTTTGTCTAAAAAATCTATTATCACTATATCCTGGAGTTATAATTGGGAGCAATTTATATTTTTTATTTATATTATTTAATTTATTTTCTATAATATTAAATAGTTTTTTATTATAATCCAAAATCATATCCACTTCTTTGTTTTCTAGAATAATATCTATATTTTCGTAAAAACATTCTTGGGCAATTTTTCTCTTATTTTGTAGATGTCTATAATTATAGAAATTTAATGTATTTTGATTATAGTAACCGAGTTCTATAGCTTTATTAAAGATCTCATTGATTTTATTTTCTGTATAATTTATGGACGTATTTTTTATTTGACTATTTTCATTTATATAAACTTCTTCGGTTTGAATAGTAAAATAAATATCTTCACCAAGAGGGATAGGATAACCTCCACCTTCACCAAAAACAAGTTTCATACTATTTGAAACAGGTATATTATTTAAAAGCCACTTAGTACCAAATTTTCCATCACTTTCTTCATCGCAAGAACATATAAAAATTAGCGTATTTTTTAATTCTTTGCCATTACAATTGTTTAGATAAAAATACTTCATAATATCCATCCAAATTGCTATTAATCCCTTACAGTCAAGTGTTCCCCTTCCAACTATACAGTTATTGACTAAAGTTGCTTTCTGTGGTTGAAAGAGCCAATTTTCTGCATTATAATTTGCAGTATCTATATGACTGTGAAGTATAATCGCATCGTTACTTTTTCCATTTATAGTAGCTATAATGTTTCCTTTGCCTGAAACTGGTTCATAAACCTTATTTTCTATACCTATTTTATCGAATACTTCTTTTATATATAAAATGCCTTCAATTTCATTATTAGAATTTACTGTAGTATCTATATTAATTAGATTGCATAGATAATCTACTGTGGTTTGGTGTATCATTTTTATATTTATAGCCTAACATTCTAGAAGAATTTAATACTACAAAAATTGAAGAGGCATTGTGTATAATCGCAGCAGCGATAGGATTTAAAAATCCTAATCCAGATAGAAGTATTCCGATTATATTTACACAAACTGCAAATATCCAAATATTTTGTTTTATAATAGAGTAAGTTTTTTTGCTTAGAGCAATTGTTTCACATAAGAAGTCAATTCTATCAGACATAAGTGTGATATCTGATGCATCTGATGCTATATCTGTTCCCACCATACCCATCGCAATTCCGACATTGGCTAATGTAAGGGCAGGGGCATCATTAATTCCGTCACCAATCATTGCGACAACTTTTCCTTCTGATTGAAGTCCTTTGATATAGTCCAATTTTTCTTGTGGAAGTAAATTAGATTTAAAATGTTTTATTCCAACTTCATCACAAATGGCTTGGGCAGTGTATTTATTATCACCAGTAAGCATTACAAAATCTTCTATGCCAAGTGTTTTTAATTCATCTAAAGTATCTTTAATATATGGCCTTACAGTATCAGCAACAGATATACAACCTAGTATATTATCATTTGAAACGACTAATAAAGCAGTTCGACCTAGCTTTTCTTCATGATCTAAAAAATTATAAATTTGTTTTTTAGAAAGAGATTTTATATTATTATTTTTAGAGTCAAAAATATCAAAATTTAAATCATCTAAAACTTTTATATTTGAAACTTCATATGAATTATCATTTATTTTTACATTGACACCACGCCCAAATAACATATTAAATTCGCCATTTGGAATTTTCTCTAAATCTATTTTTTGTTTTTCAACTAAATATTTTATAATTGATTTTCCAATAGGGTGGCCAGAGTTTTTTTCTACAATTGCCAATGTATTAAAAAATTCATTTCTTTTTGATTCATCACATATTAAAACATCGACAACTTCAGGAGTTCCTTTAGTTATGGTTCCTGTTTTATCAAAGCAAATAGTTGTGACTTTTGCTAATTCCTCGATAACTACGCCACCTTTTATCAATACGCCTTTTTTTGCAGCATTTCCGACACTAGCGACTACGGCTGTTGGGGTTGCCAAAACTAATGCACAAGGGCAAGCTATTACCAAGATTGACATTACACGCATAATATCTTTAGTAAGCAGAGCAGTTATTACACATATTAAAAGTATAGTTGGAAGAAAAAATTCTGCAAATTTATCAGCAGTTTTTTGAACGTTTCCTTTGTTCTCTTGAGCATTTTTTACGGTTTTTATAATTTGACCAAGTATAGTTTCTTTTCCTATTTTCTCTGTAAGAATTTCGATTACACCATTTTCATTTAAAGTTCCTACAAATACTTTATCATTTTTAGTTTTATCAACTGGCATGGATTCACCAGTTATAGCAGCTTCATTTATTGTTGATTGACCATTTTGAATAATTCCATCAACAGGTATTTTTTCACCAGCTATAACTTGGATTATATCTCCAGGTCTGACTTCGCGGATTGAAACTTGTTCAAATTTATTTCCAATTTTCTTTCTGCATTTATGTGGGACTAATTGAATTAGAGAGCGGACTGCATTTTGTGTTTTTTTCATAGTTAAATCTTCTAAGAATTCGCCAAAAATCATCATAAATGAAACAATAGAACCAGATAGATATTCGCCAACATAAGTAGTGCCTATAAGTGCTAATACAACTAACATACCAGCAGTGATTTTTCTTTTTTTGATAGTTGCCAAAACTGTAGATTTAATTACTATAAATCCACCAATTATAAGTGGGATAAGTTCAAACTTAAATGGTATTTTTATAAAAAAGTGAAAAATAATCGCTAGTATATTTAATACTAATAAAATAGAAGGAAGGATATATATCTTGTTTTTATTTATAAAATCATTCATATTTTGCACCTCATTTTCTAAAATTTAAAATACTAATTTAAAACCTGAGAGAAAAATTCTCTCAGGCAGATATCGTGATGTTATTTATCAGATTTTTTCTTATTAAATAAACTAAATTTTTTCTTGTGGTGGTGTTCGGAGTTGTCATGTTTATCTTCATGGTCATGGTGTTCGTGATTATGATTGTGCTCGTGCTTGTGATTATGTCCATGATTATGGTCTTCACTTATTCCAAATAAATCGTCCATATCTTCTATATCATCAAATATTCCATGGTGACCTTCATGCATTTTTATTACCTCCTTTATATCCCCTATAGGGGGTTATTAATTATATTATAGGGTTATTGGAAATATATGTCAATTAATTATATAAATTTGGTTAAAAAATAATATATAAGTTATAATTTATACATGATGATTAAGATTAGGAGGGGTTTTAATGGGTAGTAATATACAAGAGAATAATCATGAGCATAATCATGCTCATTCAAATCATAAACATTCGGATGAAGATTATAAAAAGTTAATAAATAGGATGTCTAGAATTATTGGGCATGCTAATTCTGTAAAAACTATGATGGAAGAACATAGGGACTGCACAGAAATTTTAATACAAATATCAGCAGTAAAAGCTGCATTAAACAATTTAGGGAAGAAAATATTAGAAGATCATATAAACAAATGTATAGTAGATGTAGTGGGAGAAGAACAGTTAGAAGAAAAACAAAAATTATTAAAAGATTTAAATGATGCAATTGATAAATTCGTAAGATAAATAATCAAATTTTACCCCTAAAAAATTATGAAAAAAATTTTTTGAAAGAGTAAAATTTATTAAGAATATCTAGACTCAAGTAGGGGCAAAGCATCGGTAAAAAATAGATGATTTTTGGAAAATTATATCTATGTATTTTTGATTAAACTAACTTGATTGCACACAATATATGGTGTAAAATAAATCAGTCGGCACTAGATATTGTGCTAATGAAATGAATTTTTACATAAAAATAAAAGTTTATCACTTGAAAAATTAATAATTATGTTGGTATTACTAGTGTATAAAGTATTAGTAAGAATATAGAAACCAATTTAAAAAATAAATACAAAAAACTTTAATGAAATAATAATACTATATAGAAGAAGGAGATAATAATGTCAGCGAATTTAAGTATAATTAAAAGAGACGGAAGCAAAGCAGAATTTGATAAATTAAAGATAGAAAATGCTATATTAAAAGCAATGAAATACGGTAGTGGTGTATTAGAAGAAGATATAGCAAAAGATATAGCAGAAGAAATAGAAAAGATATATTTACAAGGTTCGCCTTCTCCGACAGTTTCTAAAGTTGAAGAGTTAGTATATAAAGAATTAATAGATCATAAACAAGAATTAACTGCAAAAGCTTATGAAGGATATAGGGCAGTACAATCTTTCAAAAGAGAAGTAAATACTACAGATGATAGTATCTTAGGGTTACTAGACAAAAGTAACGAAGATGTTTTAAATGAAAACTCTAACAAAAATGGTCAGTTAGCATCAACACAAAGGGATTTAATGGCAGGGGAAGTTTCAAAAGATATAGCTAGAAGAAAATTAATACCTGCACATATTGTTCAGGCTCATGATGAAGGAGTGCTACATTATCATGATATGGACTACGCGATACAACCAATACACAACTGTATGTTAATTAACTTAGAGGATATGTTGAATAATGGAACAGTTATAAATAATAAATTAGTTGAATCTCCAAAATCATTTGCTACAGCTTGTACTGTTACAACACAAATAATAGCTCAAATAGCAAGTGGACAATATGGTGGTAACTCAATAACAATAAAACATATAGCTCCATTTTTAAGAGTTTCATACAACAAGTATTTTGATAAATACAAAGAAAAATACAGCTTAGAGATGGCTCATGAACTAGCTGAAGACAGAATGTTAGAAGAGTTAAAATCAGGTATACAAACAATAAGATATCAATTATCTACTTTACACACAAGTAATGGACAATCTCCTTTCTCTACAATCTACCTTGAAATAGAAGAAGGCGGAGAATTTGAAAGAGAAGAAGCCTTAATATGTGAAGAAATGATAGTACAAAGACTAGAAGGAATGAAAAACTATAAGGGTCAAGAAATAGGTGAAGAATTCCCTAAATTAGTTTATTTACTAGATGAACACAACTGTTTAGAAGGTGGAAAATACGATTATATAACAAAATTAGCAGCTAAATGTAATACAAAAAGATTAGTTCCAGATTATCAAAGTGCTAAAATAATGAGAAAAAATTATGATGGTGAAACTTTCCCTCCAATGGGATGTAGATCTCACTTAAGTAACTGGAAAGATGAAAATGGAAACTATAAATGGTACGGAAGATTCAATCAAGGTGTTGTAAGTCTTAACTTAGTACAAGTTGCATTAACTGCAAATAAAGATATGGATAAATTCTGGGAAGTGTTAGACGAAAGATTATCTTTATGTAGAGAAGCTTTAATGGTTAGACATAATTTATTATTAGGAACTTCTTCTGACATATCACCAATTCACTGGCAACATGGTGGAATAGCTAGACTTGAAAAAGGTGAAAAAATAGATTCTTTATTAAAAGATGGATATTCAACTTTATCTTTAGGATATGTTGGGATATACGAAATGACTCAAGCAATGCTTGGTGTTTCTCATACTACTAAAGAAGGTGAAGAGTTTGCACTTAAAGTTATGAACCACTTAAAAGACGCTTGTGATTCATGGAAGAAAGAAACAGGTCTTGGATTTGGATTATATGGAACTCCAGGAGAAAGTTTAACTTCAAGATTCTGTAGAATAGACAAACAAAAATTCGGTGAAATAGAAAATGTAACTGATAGAATGTACTACACTAACTCTTACCATGTTCATGTTACAGAGGAAATAGATGCATTTGAAAAACTAAAATTCGAAAGTCAATTCCATGATATAAGTTTAGGTGGATGCATAAGTTATGTAGAAGTTCCAGATATGAGTAAAAACTTACCTGCTGTTGAACAAATAATAAACTACATCTATCACAATATCCAATATGCTGAAATAAACACAAAACCAGATGTTTGTTTCAAATGTGGTTATACTGGAGAAATTAAATTAGACGACGATATGGAATGGTACTGTCCAAACTGTGGAAATAAAGATAAGAACGAAATGCAAGTTATGAGAAGAACTTGTGGATATATTGGTTCTAACATGTGGGGTAAAGGGCGTACACAAGAAATCAGCCAAAGAGTTTTACACTTATAAAATGGAGTGATTTTAATGAAGTTTTCAAAAATAAAAGATAATGATATAGCAAATGGTTTAGGTATAACTATGTCACTTTGGACACAAGGATGCCCACATCACTGTAAGGGTTGTTTTAATGGAGAAACGTGGGATTTTGAAAGTGGAAAAGTGTTCACAGAAGATGATTTAGATTATATAATGAAAAATATAAATAAAAACAGCGTACAAAGGGATCTATCTATTCTGGGGGGCGAACCATTATGTCCAGAAAATGTAGATGGAGTAATCGAAGTATGTGAAAAGTTTAAAGCGAAATTTCCAAGTAAAAAAATCTACATGTGGACGGGTTATATAGTAGAGGATTTTACAGAAAAACAAAAGGAAGTTTTAAAATATTTAGATGTGCTAGTTGATGGACCATTTCAACAAGAAAACAGGAATTTATCTCTTGCAATGAGAGGCTCTTCAAACCAAAGGGTTATAGATGTGAAAAAGAGTTTGACTGAAAATAAAATAGTTTTATTTGAAGTTTAATAAAAAATACTAACTGAGTTGCTAAATCAGTTAGTATTTTTTATGTATATTTTTAGTGAACATTGACCCCTTATATCAAATTATAATATAATAAAATAAATAAAATTTGAGGGAGGTAATATAAAATGGGATTAATAGCATTATTATTTTATGTATTAACAGTTGCCGCACAGTGGGTAGTTTTCCAAAAAGCAGGGATAGCTGGATGGAAAAGTATAATACCAATATATAGTTCCTACTGCCTTTTCAAAATTGCATGGGGAAATGGTTGGATATTTTTAGCTACAATTATTCCTATAGTAGGTGTAATAGTTGACTTTATGGCTATGTACAAATTAGCAAAAGCATTTAATAAAGGTTTAGGATTTGGTATAGGATTATTCTTATTAAGACCAATATTCTATATAGTACTAGCTTTCAGTGAAGATAATTATATAGGACCAAATGGGAATAGAATATATGTGGCTTAAGGTTACAGTAGAAGGTATAAATTCTTAATGGATTTGTACCTTTTTTAATTATATTGTATGTGTTAATTTACTCTGATAAAATAAAAATAGAGTATAGATTATTCTGAGAAGGGGTGGAGATTATAAAAGATTCAGATTGGGAAATACTATATAAGTTATATGAAACACCAAATATGACAAAGGTAGCGGACATGTTATATATAAGTCAGCCATCTCTTACAAAAAGGGTTAAAAATATGGAGAAGGAATTTGGAGTAAAGATAATAAATCGGACTTCAAAAGGTGTAAAATTTACTTCAGAAGGGGAATACTTGGCGAAAAAGGCTAAGGAGTATATGGAGTTTATAAAGAATGTAAAAGAAGGATTAAACTCATATAAGACTGAATTAGAAGGAACAATTAAAGTAGGTTCGCCTTATACATATAGCAAGTTTGAACTCACTGATGTTTTATTTGAGTATTCAAAGAAAAATAAGAATGTAAAATTTGAAATTATAAATGACCAAAGTAATAATTTATTTAAAATGGTTCTTAAAAACCATATTGAATTAGGATTTATATGTGGTGATTTTGCTGGAGATGTAAATAAAATTTTGGTTAAGCAAAATAAGGCTTACATAGTATCTAAAGGGCCTATTAATTTAGAAAAACTTTCACAGATGCAACGCATTGATTATAAGACAAATGATAAAAGTAAGGAAATTTTAGATAGATGGTGGAGGAAAACATATGGTGAAAATCCACCAATAGGAATGTTTGCAGGATATGTAGAATTTGCGTGGCAGTTGGTTGATAAGGGGTTAGGGTATGCATGTTGCTTTTTACCAGATGGATTTGAAAAAGTATATAATCTTTGTTTAACACCAATATTAGATGATGAAGGGAATAATATAATAAGAAATACGTGGTTAGTATATCCGAAAAAGAAACAGATGAGCACAGTGGTAAAAGATTTTGTGCAATTTGTTAAAGATAATATACAAATAAGGGAGTAATCAGAATTTACTCCCTTATTTATTTAAAATTACTTATACCTTATAAGTCTATTTTAATATAAACTTATTATTTTATAGTTATTAATTCATATTCTCTAGAACCAAGGCCTATTTTTTCAGCATGACTTAAGCAAGTTTTCCATTCTGATTCTGGAGTAGAATTTGTGAAGTGATCATGATGGTCATGGAAATCTTTTTTTGCAAGATTGTCACCTAGTTGACTATTTCTTATTGGAGTAGCATTCATACAGGCATCAACACATGCTTGGTCTAAAGCTAATAAGTCGTAAGATGCGAACATACCTATATTAGGTAAGATAGCTGCGTCATTTTCAGCATGACAGTCACAGTTTGGTGAAACATCTACAACAAGAGAAATATGGAATGTTGGACGTCCATCTACTACAGCTTTAGTGTATTCAGCCATACGACAGTTTAGATTTTCGACTGCTGTGTAATTTTCAAATGCGATTGCATCAAAGTTACATGCACCGATACAACGACCGCATCCTGCACAAGTATCTGGATTTATACTCATTTTTTTAGTTTCTTTATTGAAAACTAATCCATTATTAGCACATTCTTTTTGACATTTCTTACATCCACGACATTTTGATTCTGATATAGTTGGCGTTCCATCATTGTGTTGTTCTTTTTTGCCTGCACGAGAACCACATCCCATACCTATATTTTTTATAGCACCACCAAAGCCAGTCGTTTCATGACCTTTGAAGTGAGTTAAACTTATAAATACATCGGCATCCATTATTGCACGACCGATTTTTGCCTTTTCTATGTATTCCCCACCATCAACTGGAACTTCTACATCATCTGTTCCTTTTAATCCATCAGCTATTAAGATTGGACATCCTACAGTCATTGGTGTAAATCCATTTTCCCATGCACATTCTAAATGTTCTAATGCATTTTTTCTTTTTCCAGGATATAGAGTATTACAGTCAGTTAAAAATGGATGTCCACCAAGTTCTTTAACAACATCTGAAACGGCTCTTGCATAATTTGGACGTAAGAATCCTAAGTTACCAAGCTCCCCGAAATGCATTTTTATCGCTACAAATTTATTGTCCATATCTATATCAGCAATACCAGCATCTTTTATTAATCTTTTTAATTTTGTTGGAAGACCTTCGCCAAGTTTTGTACGAAAATCTGTAAAATATACTTTTGATTTACTCATTTTAATTCCCCCATTTATAAAAAATTTCCTTTTTATATTATATTGCCTGGAGTTAACTCAAAGTCAAGAATAAATTACCATAAAATGTTATAATTTTTTGGAATAACACCTATAAAAAAACAATATTAGACTTTAAACGAATAACGGAGTATCTTTTATATAGAAGCTTAATTAAAAATGCAAATAAAAATAATTAATATAAAGTCGAAGGGAAGATTGAGAAATGATTAAATTATATGATGAAGGTGTATACCTAGTAAATGGGGATGCAATAGTAAAAGAATCAGAAAGTGACAAAGTTGAAAAGCTAACTGGGAAGAAGGCTAATAAAGAAGAAGCTAAAAAAGGGACAATAGCATATTCAATATTAGAATCACATAATACTTCCTCTGATATGAATAAATTAAAAATAAAATTTGATGCAATGGCATCCCATGATATTACATATGTTGGTATAATCCAAACTGCAAAAGCATCAGGGATGAAAAAATTTCCGATTCCTTATGTTCTAACAAATTGCCATAACTCATTATGTGCAGTTGGTGGAACTATAAATGAAGATGACCATATGTTTGGTTTATCAGCAGCTAAGAAATACGGTGGAATTTATGTTCCAGCACATATTGCAGTTATCCATCAATACATGAGGGAAATGATGGCCGGATGTGGAAAAATGATATTAGGTTCAGACAGTCACACTAGATACGGAGCTCTTGGAACAATGGCAGTTGGTGAAGGCGGAGGAGAACTAGTAAAACAATTACTAGAAGATACTTATGACATAAATTATCCAGGTGTTGTTGCTATTTATTTAGAAGGGAAACCACATCCAGGTGTTGGACCACAAGATATAGCACTTGCTATAATCGGAAAAGTATTCAAAAATGGATACGTTAAAAATAAAGTAATGGAATTCGTAGGGCCAGGAGTTGCATCAATGGACACTGATTATAGAAATGGTGTTGATGTTATGACTACTGAAACTACATGTTTAACTTCAGTATGGAGAACTGATGAAAATACAAAAGCATTCTTAGAAGCTCACAACAGAGTAGAAGATTATAAGGAATTAAATCCAAAAGAAGTTGCTTATTATGATGGATTAGTTTATGTTGATTTAAGCGAAATAAAACCAATGATAGCTTTACCATTCCATCCAAGTAATGTATATGAAATAGATGAATTAAATGCAAATCTTGAAGAAATACTTACTAAAGTAGAAGAAGATGCTAAAAAATTAATTGATAATCCAGAAATAGAATTTAGTTTAACTGATAAAATAGTAGATGGAAAATTACAAGTTCAACAAGGAATAATCGCAGGATGTTCAGGTGGTACATACACAAGTGTAATGCAAGCTGCTGAAATATTAAAAGGTAAAAACTGTGGAAATGATGAATTCTCACTAGCAGTATATCCATCTTCTCAACCAGTATTTATGGATTTATTAGAAAAGGGTGCAATATCAACATTAATGGCTACTGGTGCAACAATTAAAACTGCATTCTGTGGACCATGTTTCGGTGCAGGAGACACTCCAGCAAACAACGGATTAAGCATAAGACATACTACAAGAAACTTCCCTAATAGGGAAGGTTCTAAACCAGGAAACGGCCAAATGTCATCTGTTGCATTAATGGATGCTAGAAGTATAGCAGCTACTGCAGCAAATGGAGGTATATTAACACCTGCAACTGACTTAGTAAATGAAGAAAATATCCCTGATTACAAATTCGATGACTCATCATATAGAAGTAGAGTATATCAAGGATTCCAAAAAGCTGACGACGAATTAGATTTAGTTTATGGACCAAATATAAAAGACTGGCCAGAAATGAGTCCTCTAGCAGATAATATATTATTAAAAGTTTGTTCAAAAATATTAGATGAAGTAACAACTACAGATGAATTAATACCATCAGGAGAAACTTCAGCATTCAGATCTAATCCATTAAAATTAGCTGAATTCGCATTATCAAGAAGAGATCCTGAATATGTTGGAAAAACAAAAGCAGTTGATGCAGTAGAAAAGGCCAGATTAAAAGGAGAGGATCCAACTAAATTAGATAAAGATCTTGCTAAAGTTTATTCTAAAATAAGTGAAAAATTTAAAATAGAAGATGTTAAAGATATAGAAATCGGAAGTATGATTTATGCTAAAAAACCAGGCGATGGTTCTGCTCGTGAACAAGCAGCAAGCTGCCAAAGAGTAATGGGAGGACTAGCAAATATCTGTAAAGAATACGCAACTAAACGTTATCGTTCAAATGTTATGAACTGGGGTATGGTTCCATTCCAAATGGAAGCAGATGCACAGTTTGAAGTTGGAGATTATATCTTCGTTCCAAACATAAGAAAAGCATTAGATGGGGATATGAAGGATATAAAAGCTTATGTTATATCAGATAATATAAAAGAATTAGATTTATATATTGCTGATATGACACCTGACGAAAAAGAAATAGTTAAAGCTGGTTGCTTAATTAACTACAATAGAAACAGAAAAGAAAATAAATAGATAAAAAGTTATTATATTATATAATGGAGTATTGTGAATTTGGCAATACTCCATTTATTTTGTCTCAAAATATCAAATTAATTTATAATAGCTTAATTAATGATAATATTTTGTTATCATATGATGAAAAATAACGGTTTTTTTAATGAGATATTTATGATAATATATAAATACAATTGAGGATAATAACAATTATCAAACGATAATTAGAGAGAATGTATTAAGGATTTATATTTTATAATTTACTAAGAATAGTAAAACTTAAATTAAGAAAACATAAAGAATATATTATAGATTAGGATTGATATTAGGAGGAAATACATGAAAAATGAAACTTGGAGTTTTTTAGGTGAAAAAATTGAAGCGGGGCAAAAAGCTCAAGTTATGATTCGACCATATGGAGAAGATTATGAAATACCAACAACAATTATAAATGGGGAAAATACAGGAAAGACAATTGTTATAAATGGAGGATTACATAGTTGTGAGTTTCCTGGTGTAGTAGCTTGTATGACAACAGCGGGAGAAATAGATCCTAAGAAGGTAAGCGGCCGTATTATTATAATACATTGCTTAAACTCAAGCGGGTTTATAGAAAGAACTGATGCAATAGTGCCAGAAGATGGCATGAATCTAAATAGGGATTTCTATGGTGATAAAAATGGAACTATAAGTAGAAAGATAATGGCATTTTTAGAAGAAGAAATTATGCCAATAGCTGATTTTATAATGGATCTTCATAGTGGTTCATCTATGGAGCAAATGGCATCTTGTTTATTCTTCCCTATTGGGGCTAGTGATGAGGTAGCAAAAATATCTATGGGGGCAGCATCAAATATTGCAATAGAACACTTGATTGCATCAAGATCAAGTGATGGTTTTTATAGTTATGCAGCATCAAAAGGAATACCAGGAATATTAGTTGAAAGAGGTTATAATAATACTTGTGAAAAAGAGGATTATGAAGGATTTATCCAAGATATATATTTATTACTAGATCATTTTAATGTATTAGAAATAACACATAGACCAGAAGAAGTAGAGAGAATTGTATGGATGAAAACTGATTATATTGAAGCACAACAAACAGGAGTGTGGTTCCCTCGTATTGAACCAGGAATGTTTGTTAAAAAAGGAGGATTAATAGGAACTGTTAAAGACTTCTTTGGAAATGTAATTGGTGAATACAGAGCATCAGAAGATTGTCGTATAATGTATAATCATTATGGATTATCTATTAATAAAGGCGACAATGTTGCCGCTTGTGGGATAGTAAAACATTCCGTATTATTATAAATAAATTAAAAATATAAAGATATTGCTATATATATAAATGGAGATAAATTATACATAAAGATATAATTTATCTCCATTTTAGTTTAAAGATTATTATATATTTTTAAAATAACTTTATCTTTATAATGAAATATCTCTTATAAAAATTTACATCTCTTCTTCATCAAATTCTTCCATATTGACACTAGGCATTCCAGGACCAGCATTTACAAAAGGATAATTTGGATACATCATATTAGGCATAATCTCAGGATACATATTAGGGAACATTCCGGCTGGGTACATTGGAGGCTTAGGCATCGGAATATATCCCCCCATCATATTAGGATATGGGTACATTGGCATACCATAAGGCATAGCACCTTGATTAACCATATTCGGATTTTGATAATTCATATCCTGCATATTCATATTTGGCTGATTTTGATTACCTATATTTTGACCTTGGTTTCCCATATTTGGTGGCAGAGATTGATATTGTGGATTAGGCAATATCATATTAGGAATATTTTGCTGAGGATTAGCTATATTAGGTTGTTGGAAATATGGAACAGAAGGTATATTAAAATCTTCTGCAGGAATATTAGTATATTCCCCTCCAGTATCATAAGTATTATTATTTATATAATTTTGATCAGGATAAGTATTTGTTGGATTATCATTAAATTGAGAATAATCAATATATCCATTATTAGGATTAGTATATTCAACATATCCTTGACTATTATTTTGGTATCCTGTAGCATTTGAATAGTAAGGGTTTAAGTAAACCATAGGGTCTATATAAGGCTGAGGATATATATAATTAGAGTTAGACTTAGAATTGTCATTTCTTTTATTGTTACTCATACAGATTCTCCTTTCTTTTTATATGAAACAATTAACAATTTTTCTAATAATATATATATTAAATTAATAAAAAATATATGTTTAAACTTAGAATTTACGATGTTACAATTTTAGTTTAAATATATGTTCCAAAGTAAAAATTAAATATAATAAAATGGAATATAAAAAATTTGAAAAAATATCTTGATAATTAGATATAAAAATATTATTATTAATATATGAACAGTTATTCATATATTAAATTAAGTTGGAGGTAATATATGAAAGATAATAACTTAAATATTGACATCAATAATGAAGAAAATATAGCTGAGTGTGAATTTAAACACATACATCAAGACATAATAGAGACAGTAAGAGAAAATATGCCAGAAGAGGATATACTTGTGGATTTAGCTGAATTATTTAAAGTTTTGGGAGACCAAACAAGAATAAAGATAATATTTATATTATTTAAAGAAGAGATGTGTGTATGTGATATAGCTGAGTTAGTAGGAATGACACAATCGGCAATATCACATCAATTAAGAGTTTTAAAACAAGCAAGACTTGTTAAATTCAGAAAAGAAGGAAAGACAGTATTTTATTCATTAGATGACGACCATATAACAAAAATATTTGACTATGGCTTACATCATATTGAAGAAATGTATAAACGTTAAAAAAGAAAAGGAGAAAGAAGGGGAATTATATGAGTACAGCAACTTTAACAAAAAAAGAATTGTTTGTTCAAGGATCATTAACTACAGATGTAGCAGAAATGATAGAAATGTTAGCAGTAAATGTTCCAGGTGTAAAATCTTGTAATGTAAATGCTGTAAACAAATCATTAGTTTTATCTATTGATACAACAAAAGATGAAGGTGCAGTTATAAATGAATTATCATCATTAATAAAAACAATGGATTCTTCATTAAAACTTACTACTTCTATACAAGAAAATAAAAACAATAGTAAAGCACAAAGAAAATCTGCAGATGGGGATAAAAATGTAAGCATTATATTAGGTGGATTAAATTGTGCACACTGTGCAGAAGTAATAGGCCAAAAAGTATCTGACTTAGATGAAGTACAAACTGCAAACTTAAATTTTGTAAATAAAAAATTAAACTTTGAATTAAAAAATGCTTCTGATAGAGAAGTTATAATAGAAAGAGTAATAAACATAATAGATACGACAGAACCAGGACTTGATATTCAAGTAATTGAAAGTAAAAAAGTAAAAAAAGCTCAAGACAACAAAGTTGAAATGATTCTAGGTGGACTAAACTGTGCACACTGTGCAGAAGTTATAGGTCAAAAAGTAGAAGCATTAGACGAAGTAGAAATGGCAAACTTAAACTTTGTAAACAAAAAATTAAGTTTTGAATTAAAAAATGGGGTAAGCAGAAACTTAGTTATAGATAAAGTAATAAATATAATAGATACAACAGAGCCAGGACTTGACATTCAAGTTATAGAAAAATCTTCAAGCAAAGGAAACAACAAAAAAGTTGATATGACTTTAGGAGGATTAAACTGTGCACACTGTGCAGAAGTAATAGGCCAAAAAGTAGAAGATTTAGACGAAGTAGAAATGGCACATTTAAACTTTGTAAATAAAAAATTAAGCTTTGAATTAAAAGACGGAGCAAGTAGAAAACTAACTATAGACAAAGTAATAAACATAATAGATACAACAGAACCAGGACTTAATATACAAGTACATGATAATAGAGGCACTAAAGAATTAAAATTAAAATTAGAAAATCTAAGATGTAAACAATGTGCCGACCAAATAGAATTTGAAGCTAATAAAGCTAACGGTGTAAAAAGCGCAACTTTAGATTTCGGAAACTGTATATTAGATGTAGAACTTGATGGAACAGTATCAAGAAGAGTAGTAACTGAAGAAATAGCAACAATAGCTAAAAATCTTCAACATTGTTTAAATATACAAGTAAAAGGAATTTCAAAAGCACAAAATAAAGCATTAAATGAGAAAGTAACAAAGAAATTTGATAAAGATAAATTAGACAAAATAAGATTATTTGTAGGTGTAATAGCATATGCTATAACATTTATACAACAAGTTTGGGGTGGCAATCACGGTCATGCAAACCAAGATATGATAAGTACAGTAGCATTTATAGCAGTTTATTTAGTAGTAGGTGGAGATGTATTATTAAAAGCAGCTAAAAATATTAAAAATGGTAGAGTATTCGATGAAAACTTCCTAATAACTGTTGCAACACTTGGTGCAATTATAATTGGTGAAACATCAGAAGCAGTTGGTGTTATGGTATTCTACAAACTAGGTGTATTCTTACAAGGAATAGCAGTTGGTAAATCAAGAAAATCAATTTCATCATTAATGGAAATAAGACCTGATGTAGCTAACTTAAAAATTGGAAATGATATAGAAGTAGTAGATCCAGAAGAAGTAGAAATAGGTGACATAATCGTAGTTAAACCAGGGGAAAGAGTTCCTCTTGATGGTATAGTAATCGAAGGTTCTTCAATGGTTGACACATCAGCACTTACTGGTGAATCAGTGCTTAGAAGTGTAAATGTAGAAGATGAAGTACTTTCTGGTTTCATAAATAAAAATGCATTATTAACAATAGAAGTAACAAAAGATTTCGGTGAATCAGCAGTTTCAAAAGTATTAGACTTAGTTGAAAATGCAAGTAGTAAAAAAGCAAAAACAGAAAACTTTATAAGTGTATTCTCTAAATACTACACTCCAGTAGTTGTTGGATTAGCAGCTATAATAGCTATAATACCACCAATTGTAATAGATGCTTCAAGCCAAGCAGTTTGGTATGATTGGGTATTAAGAGGTTTAACATTCTTAGTTGTTTCTTGTCCTTGTGCATTAGTTTTATCAATACCACTTACATTCTTCAGTGGAATTGGTTTCGCATCTAAAAATGGTGTATTAATCAAAGGAAGTAACTACTTAGAAGCATTAAGATATGTAGATACAGTAGTATTTGATAAAACTGGTACACTTACAAAAGGTGTATTCAACGTAACAAAAGTAAATGCAGTAAATGTTTCAGAAGATGAACTTATGGAATATGCAGCATATGCAGAAGCTAACTCAAATCACCCAATAGCTAAATCAATAGTTAAAGCTTACAATAAAAACTTAGATTTAGGAAAAATAGGTGAATACGAAGAAATAGCAGCACATGGTATAAAAGTAAATTATAATGGAAAAACTGTTTTAGCTGGTAATGAAAAATTAATGAAAGCTAATAACGTAAAATACACTCCAGTTAGTGAAACAGGAACAGTTGTATATATTGCAATTGACGGAAAATATGCAGGGGATTTAGTAATATCTGATGAAATAAAAGCAGATAGTAAAGAAGCAATAGCTAAATTAAAACAAATAGGAATAAAACAAACAGTAATGCTTACTGGTGACAATAAAAAAGTTGCAGATTCAGTGGCAGCAGAATTAAAATTAGATAAAGTTTATTCTAACTTACTACCAGATGAAAAAGTAGAAAAAATAGAAGAAATTTATCAAGGTAGAGGCGAAAAAGAAAAAGTTGTATTCGTTGGTGATGGTATAAATGATGCTCCAGTTTTAGCAAGAGCTGATGTCGGTATAGCAATGGGTGGTCTTGGATCAGATGCAGCTATAGAAGCAGCAGATGTTGTTATAATGAACGATGAACCTAGCCAAATAGCAAAAGCTATAGCAATATCTAAGAAAACTAGTAAAATAGTATGGCAAAATATAATATTTGCATTAGGTGTAAAAGTTATAGTTTTAGTAGCTACAGCATTTGGTGCATCTAACATGTGGGAAGCAGTATTCGCAGATGTTGGTGTTGCATTAATAGCAGTACTTAATGCAATGAGAGCTATGAGAATGAAAGAAGAAAACTAATAAGTACTATAAACTAGATGATAATAAAATTTCATAATAAATTATGTAAAAAGATTTGATTTTTATCAAATCTTTTTATATTATAAAAGAAAATATATTAAGTGGATTCAATCATAATAAATTCCATATAAGCAGGTATCCTATAAAATTTAAGAACTTTTATTAACTACAAATAATTTTAAAAGAAATTGTTTATATAGGGGTGTACATTATGAGTAAAAAAATACTTAAAGTAGGAAATTTAATTGCAAATCCGGGAGAAAAAATACAAGGAAATATAACTCTAAAAATGAGCGATGATAATAGTATTGATATACCAGTAACTTTGATTAATGGGATTAAAGAAGGAAAAACTGTGGCTATAACAGCAGCTGTTCATGGTGGAGAATATACAGGTGTATTTGGTCTAATCAAGTTATCTAGGGAAATAAGTCCTCAAGATTTAAGTGGCCAATTAATATTAGTACATATAACTAATGTATCTGCATTTGAAGCAAAAATGCAATATGTTGGACCTATCGATGGAAAAAATCTTAATAGATGTTTTCCAGGAGATAAGAATGGAACTCACACAGAACAATTGGCATATTTCATTTCAGAAGAAGTATATGGTCAAAGTGATTTCTTTTTAGACCTACATAGTGGAGATATACATGAGGATTTGATGCCTTTCACTTTATACCATCGAGATGCAAGCGAAGAGGTTAGAATGGAATCTAGAAAAATCGGTAAACTTATGAATCTAGGACCAGTAATAGGCTCAGGTTCTGATTGTGGTAGTATAAATGGAATGGCTATGAAATACAACATACCAGGTGTTTTAGCTGAGCTAGGATGTAGGGGTGAATGTAATGTGGATCAGGCTATTCTATATAAAGACAGAATATTAAATGTATTGTACTATTATGGTTTACTAGATGGTGAAGCTGAAGTACTTAATCCAGAAGAAGTAGACTATGTGCATTTTATGTATTGTTTAGATGCTGATATAGATGGATTATGGTATCCTTCTTATGGCGCAGGTGATGAAGTTAGCGAAGGCGAACTTGTAGGATATATTACAGATTATTTTGGTAATATATTAAGAGAATATCACTCACCTGTAAATGGTAGAATTTTATATAATACAACATCTTTAGCCATAAGAAATGGAGATCCTTTAATTTCATTTATAAGTAATATAAATACATGTACATGCTGTTCTAATCATGGTTTACTAGAATGGCATAATAGAGATAATATTTAAAATTTTGATATCTTAAAGAGAAAAGTGATAAACAATAGATTTACTATTCTATTGCTTGTCACTTTTTTTATAGCAGATATGAAATTATATTCATTTGAAAATTTCCTTACAAAACAACAAAATTCTATTTATATAAATAAAATATAAAATAATGCAATTAATTTAATTATAAAAAATATAATAAAAATACAAAACAAAGTGATTTATTTTGTATTTTTATTATATTTTAAGAATAGATATTACAATTTAGAATAATAAAAATAATAAGTGAAAATTTAATTAATAAAGAAAAAATATAATTTAATTAATAAAATAATAAAAATATAATAAAATTTTGATTTATAGAGGTATTTAATATATAAACTATAGGGGGGTGGGTATTGTAAAAAAATGTATAAAATGGTAGATTTGATAATAGAATGGAATTACAAAATATGAAAAAAATGTCACTTTTAAAGAATTTTTATGTTATAGTAAAAAAGGAAAAAATAAGTAGTTATAAAAGTTCTATTTAATAGAATAATAGGGAAATTGGTGCAAATCCAATGCGATCCCGTCACTGTGATAAAGGGTTAATTTTAAAACCACTGGATATATATCTGGGAAGGTAAAATTAACAATGCTTTTCAGCCAGGATACCTGCTTTTATAATAATTGAGAACTATTCTACGGTGTATAGGTGTGTTCTGAAAAGATATTTTTAGGGTCTTTATTTATGCACACTCAAAGTGTGTTTTTTAATTTTAGGGATATTAAAAAATAAATTAGTAGATAGTAAATAAAATGATAATGGGGTTAATTATATGGATGTAAAGCAATTGCAGTATTTTGTAGTAAGTGTTGATATGGGGAGTTTCCATTCAGCAGCAGAGGCGTTAATCACTACTCAACCAAACGTAAGTAAAATAGTTAAATCATTAGAAGATGAATTAAACATGACTTTATTAAATCGTACTAGAAGTGGAGTAATTATTACACCACAGGGAGAACGTATTTATGCATACGCTATTGAGGTGTTAAAAAATATAAATATGATAAATGAATTTAAGAAAGGTCAAGAAATAGAAACCTTATCTATATCTAGTGTTCCTAGTAACATATTGTCTTATTATTTATCTCAATTTTACAATGCTAATAAACAAGAGAAAGACATGCAGCTAGATTTCTTTGAAACAAATGTACAAAATGTAATTAGAAGAGTTCATGCTAGAAAATCAGAACTTGGTTTTGTTTATATTTCAAAGAGAAGTATGTCTGCATTTAGACAACGAATAAAATCAAAAGGATTAGAATATCATGAGCTAACAAAAGCACCATTATACTTATTTGTGGGAAAAAATAATCCGCTATATAGAAAAAAATCAGTAAACGAAACTGCATTAAAAGACATAAAACTAATTCAATATAACGAAAAACAATTCTCACTATATAATCATCTAGGACATATAAAAGAAGATGTTATATATAACGGAGAAAATATGTCTATATCATATACAAATAGTGATAGTTTTTTAACTCAGTTAATAAAAAATACTGAATATGGATGTATTGGAAGTAGCTTTGTTAAAAATCAATATCATGAATTGGGAATAAAAGCTATACCGATAACATCTTGTGAAAAAAGCATTTCGTTTGGATATATCAGAAGAAAAAAAGATGAGATATCAGATTTAGCAAAATCACTTATTTTATATTTTGATGATATAAATAGATTTTAATATAAAAGAACTAAATAATAATACATATATATTATTGTTTTAAGGAGGAGGTATTTTGAATAGTAAGCAAATAGCAAGAAGATTAATTCAAATGGTGATTGTATTAATAGGTATAAGTTTTATAACTTTTGCATTAATATATATGGCACCGGGGGACCCTGTTAGAGCTATGTACTCTTCAAGCGGTGTAATACCAAGTGAAGAAGTAATGAACCAAACTAGAGAAGCAATGGGTCTAAATAAACCATTCATAGTACAATATTTTGATTGGTTAACTTCATGTATTCACGGAGATTTCGGAACATCATACTCATCAGGGAAACCTGTTATAGGAATTTTGATGGATAGATTGATTCCAACTTTAAAACTTGCGTTTTTATCTTTAATAATAATGTTAATAGTTGCAGTTCCAAGTGGTATATTAGCGGCAGTTAAACAAAATAAATTTGCAGATTATTTAGTAAGGGGAATAACTTTCTTGGGAGTTTCTATACCAAACTTTTGGGTTGGGTTAATGCTTTTATATTTTGTTGCATTAAAGCTAAGTCTTTTACCTGTAGTTTCGATAGGTGGGGGAATAAAAAGTATGATTTTACCTGCAATAACTTTAGCATTTGCAATGGCAGCTAAATATACAAGACAAGTTCGTACAGCAGTATTAGAAGAATTAAATAAAGATTATGTTATAGGTGCAAAAGCTAGAGGTTTAAGTTATGGAAAAATACTTTTAAGACATGTATTTCCAAACTCTTTATTACCATTAATAACATTACTAGGTTTATCTTTGGGTTCATTATTAGGTGGTACAGCGGTTGTAGAAGTTATATTCTCTTATCCAGGGCTTGGAAATTTAGCAGTTACATCAATTACTGCTTATGATTATCCAGTAATTCAAGCTTATGTACTTTGGATAGCACTTATTTATATGATTATAAATCTAATAGTGGATCTTTCGTATACTTTAGTAGATCCAAAAGTAAGGGAGAGAGGTTAGTGATGAAAAATATTAAAACATTTATAAAGAAGAATAAATTATTTTCAGCACTTATCGTAATGGCAATAATTATAGCACTTGTAGCAATATTTGCTCCAGTTTTAGCTCCATATAGTCCTTATGATGCGGAATTAAGTAATGCTTTCCAAGCTCCAAGTTCAGAACATTTATTTGGAACAGATAAATTAGGAAGAGATGTTTTATCTCGTGTAATTTATGGGACAAGAATATCTTTAAGTGCATCTTTAATATTAGTAGTACTTATATTTTTAATTGGGACTATTGCAGGTATTTTGGCAGGCTATTTCGGTGGAATTGTAAATGCTGTAATAATGAGAATTTCAGATATGATGATTTCATTCCCAGGTATGGTATTAGCTATTGCAATGGCTGGTATTATGGGGGCAAGTGTAAAAAATGCAGTAATAGCAATTATGCTTGTAAGTTGGACAAAGTATGCTAGATTAGCAAGAAGTTTAGTTTTAAAAATTTGTGAGGAAGATTATATCCATGCAGCAAGAGTTACAGGATGTAAAACAATAACTATTATAACTAAATATCTTTTACCAAATATATTACCTACATTAGTGATAACAGCAACAACTGATATAGGAACAATGATATTAGAACTTGCAGGGCTTTCATTCTTAGGATTTGGGGCACAATCACCTGCAGCAGAATGGGGACTTATGTTAAATGAAGGACGTGCTTATTTATTAAACTGTCCATGGTTAATGGTATTCCCAGGGCTGGCAATATGTATAGTAGTAATTGTATTTAATCTTATAGGGGACAATTTAAGAGATATACTAGACGTTAGACAAGAAACTAGCGAAACTAAAGTTAGTTAATAATTTAAACTTAATCAAAGATAAAAAGAAAAATATTAGGGAGGTATTTTGATGAAAGTTTTCAAAAGAATAAAAAAAGTAATGGTTGCAACATTAATTGCAGCAATGACATTAGGAGCGGTTACAGGATGTAGTTCGTCATCAAATGGATCATCAAATGGTGGTGGAGATAGTAAAACATTAAACTTTGGATGTACAAACTTTTCAGACTCGCTAGACCCATCATCAATAGTTAATGCAGCTTGGTGTGTAAGTAGATATGGTATAGGGGAATGCTTATATAGATTCGACCAACAAATGCAACCACAACCTTATCTAGCAGATTCAGTTAAATCAAATGACGATAATACTGAATGGACATTCCATATAAGAGATGGAGTAAAATTCTCAAATGGTAAAGAATTAACACCATCAGCAGTTAAAAAATCTATAGAATATACTTTTAAACAAGAAGAAGACGGAAAAGGAACTGCACATCCATCTCAATTCTTAAAATATGAATCAATAGAAGCTGACGATGAAAGTGGTAATTTAACAATAAAAACAAGCCAAGCATATGCAGATTTAAGTGCTGTTTTAGCAAATCCATTATTCGTAATAGTAGATGTTGATGCAGATACTGATATGGCAGACCAACCAATAGGTACTGGACCATATGCTGTTGTTAAGAAAAATGAAGGTACTTCTATAGAAATGGAAGCTAATGAACATTACTGGAATGGTGACGTACCATACGAAAAATTAAATGTTATATTTATAAAAGATGCTACTTCTAAATACATGGCTCTTGAAAATGGTGATGTTGATGTTATAGAAAACGTATCAAATATAAGTGACTTAGAAAATGTAAAAAAATCTGACAAATACAATGTATCAGAAGTTGTTGGTGGTAGAACAGGTTTCGCATACATAAATCAAGATAAAGACAGAGCTCTTGCTAATGATGATTTAAGAAAAGCAGTTCTTATGTCTGTAGATGATGAAACATTATGTAATACTACAGTTGGTGGAATGTATGAAGCAGGTATATCTGTATTACCATCAAGTTTAGATTATGGATATGATAAATTAAAAGATGATACTCCATATGATGTAGAAAAAGCTAAAAAAATATTAGATGATGCTGGTATAGTTGACTCTGATGGGGATGGATATAGAGAATTTGATGGAGACGGAAAAAATATAGAATTATCATTCTTAACTTATGATAGTAGATGCTTAAAAGAATTCTCTGAAGGTACTGCTGCTAATATAGAAAAAATCGGAATAAAAGTTAACGTACAAGAAACTGATGCAGATACTGAATGGAACAAACTTACTGCAGGTGAATATGATTTATTATCAACTAACTGGTTAACAGTTCAAGTTGGGGACCCAATTGGATACATGGAAAACTGGTATAGTAAATCAAAAGCTAACTACTGTTCATATAAAAATGAAAAATACGATAAATTATATGAAGAATTATTAGTTGAAACTGATCAAGATAAAATAAAAGAATTAGTACAAGAAATGCAACAAATATTAGTTGATGATGGTGCTGCTTTAATACATGGTTACTATAAAGGAAACATCTGTAGTACAAAAGCAGTTGAAGGAGCTAATGTTTATACAGCTGACTATTATTGGATAAGTACAGCTATAAAACCAGCTGAATAATTTAAAATCTGGAGGAGATGATGGTCTTATGTTAAAAATAGATAATATAACAGTTCAATATGGAAACAATAAACCCACAATTGAAGATTTTAATTTAGAGATTAGTTCTGGTGAAATAGTGGCTATAGTTGGAGAAAGTGGGAGTGGAAAAACAACAGTCATAAGATCAGTATTAGGTCTACTTCCAGGTCAAGGTAAGGTTACAAAAGGGGATATCGTCTTTGAAGGCGATTCCCTTCTAAAATACACAGACAAACAATGGAATCAATGCAGAGGAACTAAGATGTCTATGATTTTCCAAGATTGTGGTTCAATGATTAATCCTAATAGAAGAATAGGAAGTCAATTTGTAGAGTATATTAGAGTTCATGAAAATATGCCAAAAGATAAGGCAAAAGAAAAAGCTATTGAAATGCTTGATAGAATGAGATTACCGCAAGCAAAAGATATAATGAGAAAATATCCGTTCCAATTAAGTGGTGGCCAACGCCAAAGGGTAGGAATTGCTATGGCGATGACATTCCAACCCAAACTTTTAATAGCGGATGAACCTACAAGTGCACTTGATGTAACAACTCAATCACAAATTATAAAAGAGATGATGGAACTTAGAGATAAATACAGCACATCTATTATGATAGTTACACATAATTTAGCAGTCGCATTATATATGGCTGATAAAATAATTGTAATGAAAGATGGAGAAGTTGTAGATAGAGGAAATAGAGACGAAATCTTAAATAATCCGAAAAGTGATTATACAAAACGATTATTAGCATCTGTTCCAACATGGAGGGAGGAACGTCATGCTTAAAACTAAAGATACTGTATTAGAAATTGATAATATTGTAAAAGAATTTCCGGTTGGAAAGAATGGCAAAATGACAGCCTGTAATAAAGTATCACTTTGCTTTGAAAAAGGAAAAACATTAGGTATTATAGGTGAAAGTGGATGCGGAAAAAGTACACTAATGAAAATTGTAATGCAATTAGAAAAGCCTACATCAGGCCAAATACTTTACCATGGAGAAGATATTACAAAATTAAAAGGTGAAAAACTGCGCCAACATAGACGTAATATACAAATGGTTTTCCAAGACCCAACAACTGCATTTAATCCTAAGATGAAAGTGAAAGATATTATATGTGAGCCACTTTTAAATTTTGGATTAATCAAAAAAGGCGAAAAAGAAGAAGTAGCTAAAAAATATTTAGAGATGGTTGAATTACCTGCAGAATTTATGGATAGATATCCTCATAATATGAGTGGTGGTCAACGTCAACGTATAGGAATAGCCAGAGCTTTAGTTTTAGATCCAGAAGTATTAATACTTGATGAATCTACTTCAGCACTAGATGTTTCTATACAAAAGAATATAATTGATTTAATTAATAAAATTCAAAAAGAAAGAAATCTAACTATAGGATTTGTATGCCATGATATAGCATTGGTTACAGAAACTAGTCACACTGTAGCAGTTATGTATTTAGGAAATATAGTTGAAATATTACCTGGACACAAACTAAGCAAATTAGCTATGCATCCATACACAAAAGCATTGATGAGTGCAGTATTTGATTTAAATATGGACTTTTCTCAACCAATAGAAGAAATAAATAACGATATATCTAATAAGATAGATAATATAAATGCATGTCCATTTAGAGATAGATGTGATTGCGCAATAGAACTTTGTAGCAGAAGAATGCCAGGATTAAAGAAAGTATCAGAAGGGCATTATGTAGCTTGTCACTTAGATTTTACTGTTTAATATATAAAAAGGAGTCCGTTTCAAAGGACTCCTTTTTATATATTTTATATATTAAATAAATTTATATCTTTAAATAATATTTAGGAATGAATTTTTTACTATAAGAAATTATAAATTTTTAAATCACATATAAAAGAACACACAAATATTGGCATAAACTACCTAACAATATAAATATGTGGAATATTTCATGGAATTCTAATTTTTTTAGTTTTAAAAATTCAGGTTTAGTTCCATAAATAATAGCACCAATAGTATAAAAAACACCACCGCCAACTAATAACATAAGCCCTACAGTAGAAAGGGATTTATATAGTGGCACAATTAAAAATATAGCACCCCATCCCATAACTACATATATAAGGGTAGAAACCCAACGAGGACAGTTAAACCAAATTAATTTAAAAGATACTCCTAATACAGCAATTAATATTTCTACTCCGAATAAAATCCATCCTTTAAAACCATTTAAAGATATTAAGCAGAAAGGGGCATAAGATCCAGCTATTAAGATAAAAATCATTGAATGGTCTAACTTTCTTAAAAACTTAATTGTATTTTCTTTAGCTATTACTAGATGATATGTCGCTGATGCTGAATACAGCAAAATTAAAGATATACCAAAGATGATAACAGCTGTTAACGCTACAGGTGAAGGATTTTCTAATGTCGTTTTTATTACCAATATTAATAAACCAGCAAATGATAAAATAGCCCCAAATAAATGTGTAAAACCGTTAATCGGTTCTCGAGTATATTTAGCCATTATGTACATACCTCCTATTTTTTTGAATACTACCTATATTTATAAGTAAAATAGAGTAAATATAAAAAGTATTTCTTAATATAATTATATCTATATTATTAACTAATGTATGTATTAAACGTTAAAAAATAGCTATAATTAATAAGATTGACAAAAATATAAATTTATATTTAAAAAAAATAAAAAAAAATTAAAAAAAGTATTGACGGATATTTTTTTAGGTGATATAGTATTACTTGTCCTTGAGAGAGGGGCAAGAACTTAAAGAGTGAGTAAGTCGAAAGCGACGAAAGCTTAAAAAAGTTTTTTAAAAAAGTGTTGACAAACAAAACTAAGTTTGTTAAACTAAAGAAGCTGAAACAAGCGAAACAACTTAAAAAGTTAAGCGAGTTAAGCA